>Ga0209489_101927_pt1 | contig 42741 bp, 14 predicted proteins | sample SiratrowhiteBW_FD_187527 | JGI IMG/M metagenome (GOLD analysis project Ga0209489, IMG submission 187527) | Root nodule microbial communities of legume samples collected from California, USA - Siratro white BW (SPAdes) (version 2) | ecosystem: Host-associated > Plants > Roots > Nodule | place... | reverse complement strand
TGTGTACTCGTGATAACCTGGAGAGGTTTGTGTACTCGTTGTAACCTGGAGAGGTTTGTGTACTCGTTGTAACTATTTGCTTAATAGTGGAACCTCTTGAACGGTTTGTTCAAGGGAGAACTGGACATAGCCCAAGAGATTAGGGTGAACCAGTATAAAATTGTTTTATCTGTGCTTATATTTTTTTGCCTTGGTTGGTGGTTTCTATTTATAGCGAATTGAGTTCAGGCTCCATTCAACCCCCCCCCCTCTTCTGGAGCCAGTTACTACACAAGGAAATCTCTTTCTTCTCAAGAAATATCCACTAAATGTAGGAAACAAATAAGTTTTAGAGGTAGGAAATCCTAACTTCACCAAGACAAGGGCTCTTAGAATGAGAAAAGTCAAGTTATTTGGTACAAATGCTAGAAACCTAAACACTTCAAATCATAGTGGTTGAAGAAGGATGTTAGAAAGGTTCCATTTTCAACATAGGAAGATTTAAATGACTCTAAGACTAAAGAAGAAGTAAATTTAAAGGCCATCTTATGTCTCATGCTAGATACATTATTTGACCATTCTTTAGACAATTTCAAAGACATGTAGTCTTCTCTAACCTACATAATGTTTGTTAAGAAAAAACCCAACACCCTGTAATTTTTTATTAAGTGTTGAAAACCATAAAGCATAAACATAAAATCATGCATCGTCTGTAAGATGAATGATTTCAGCAACAGATCATGTAAGACCTAAGTGTTTTGTTTATTAGATGATATGATATTGTACAATATTTTCTTACGTCTAATAGAGAGATCTTATAAATAAGATCATATGCGTGTGTGTGTGTGTGTAGCAAATATTGTTCCACTTGAATATGCGTGTAGGCGTGCGTGTGTGCATGTGTGTACTGCATGCACTTTTATCATCAATGCGTGCAAAAGGTTAAGCTAGCTACAGAGATGAGCATTGTCAACTACCAAGAATGTTGCATAGAGAAAGAATGTAAATCAAAGATGCATGAAATGGACTCGGGCTGAAACAAAAGAACATATATAAAAGTTGAAGCTACTCAGTGGACATAAACGACCTCTCAACAAAGATCTTCTTTTTGTGCCTATATAAACCACATCATCAAGAAGAAGATCAAGATAGTCAAGGTAAACTGTGCCAAATTGTTGGTTATATAAAGAACACTCCTCAAAATCATGAAGAATGAAAAGGTTCCATTATGCTAACATGTTGCTCAGTTTTAATATGGCTTTAAAAGCTTCATAAAGAAATCCTAGTTTTGAGAGCAGAGATCTACCATATTCATGAATTTGGAAGCTTTTTCAAAAGGACATTAAGAATGTTCATCTAGCTATCTAGAAGATAGATCTTATGCATTGCAAAGTCACTGATCTAAATTAGGAGAAAAGCCTTAACCTTGTACTCGTAAAAAGATGTTATCTTCCTATTAGGTAGTTGTAATGATTTATTGATCATTAAAACCTTCAATCTTGCTACCTTAGTCAGGAGTGGTCATTTTCCAAATAATACTTGGTTTAGTTAGGAGTGTCTTGGTAAAGAATACTTAAAGGACTAACTCGGAGTGGCTAAGTACCAAGAGAATACTTAGTTGAGTCAGGAGTGACTTGAGAAGAAAAAAATATTCAAGGGGTTATCCAGGAGTGACCTGGAAAAGAATACCCATGGGGTTACGTAGGAGTGGTTACGAGCCCAAACAATGCTTAAGGGGTTAGTTAGGAGTGACTACGGGCACAAAACAACACTCAAGAGGTTAGCCAAGAGTGACTATGAACCCAAAGAATAGTCATTTAAGCTAAGAATGACTTGTTTTAAGAATACTCAAGGGAACAACCAGAATGGACACAAGCCCAAAGAATACTCAAAATGTACTTTGCATCAATAATCTGCCTAGTGAAACTCCATATATTGATTGAGAAGTTAATATAGTTTGTTGTGACAGACGAATCATCATAAATTATCGTGTGTGGTTCTATGTTTCCTAATCTCTCTACGTTACATGTTATTATTGTTTGTACTAACTTAAAAAAGAACGTTATTGTGAAGATATTTTTTTGAAAATTATCATCTATTAAATTATTACACTTAAGTTTTTGAAAGTTATTGTATTAGTCATTATCTATTAGATGAAAGGATTAAAATCTAATAATTTCTTATAATCAATAAGGTGGGTGTGATGTGAAAAACACTAGATGACGTACATGCGCTACACAATGTAAATATGTTAGGTGATGTTACATCATACAAATGTATCTAGTATTGAAAACTGTGTTTACTTTACATGTATGTATCTAGAGTTTGAGTTGTGTTTATAATTGGATCTTCATCCAGTATTTGATCTTTATCAAGGAAGTTGACAAGAATGTTTCTCAAGGAAGTTTTGACAAAAATACCATTCATTTATGTGCGTATGATCCATACGATATTGTTAGTAAACAAAAAGGTGCAACAAAGATAAATAGAATGGAAAAAACATTTCTTCATACTACAACGAAAAAAAAGTGGAAACAAAAATTGTGGACTTGTGATAAATATTTAACACAAGATTCAATGAAGAACACAAACTACAATGATCCATTTTGGACATTTTAAGCTTTTCCATGAAAAAAAGGGTAAGGACTACATGAACACCTCTTAAACTTTATGTTCATAGTAAATAGTCTTTGAAGTGCTTAGATATAAATCATCTACTATATGACTTAGAGAGTGAACTTTACTTGTAAATCTTTCACATTGTAATGTTGTATCTCTAAAGGAAGGATCTCTTTCTTCATATCCTCTGAATTGAGGGTGAATCTTATAAAAATAAATATTTTAATGTATAGCCTGGAGAAACTTTGTGTACGTCTTAGTTAAGAGCGAACCTTGTATAGACAACTCTTTTGTTGTATATCTTGTAAAGAATTTATGTACTTGACCTACATAGACATTGTGTCCTCGGTAGTTAAACTTAGGTGGAGTTAGTAGATAGCTTGAAAAAGCTTTATGTTCTTAGCGTGGAGAGTCATTGTGTCATTGGATTACCAGAAATGACTTTATGTATTTATTTTAAGCCAACAGTGATGGTGATAGTATTTATAATATTGTTGATTAGTGGAACCCTTAGCTAACTTCTAAGGAGAATCAGATATAACCTAAGTTTTAGGTAAACTAGTATGAAACTGTGTAGTAATTTTAAGCTATATTCAAACCTCCATTTATAGAGCTACCTTATCTTTCAAGCAAGTCATTGAAAGAAGTTTAGTGCACAAGATCCTACAAATTGCTCCTTGGCTTGAAAATATTGTCTTCTAACATTACTACCAGTAACCTATCCATTCAACAAGTCCAGGAAATGCATGAAATTAATCCTGAGAATGGGTTTTGCAAACACATATGCCAGATTCTCCCTAATGTTTATCTTTTTCACTTCTTACCTCTTTAGTGTGAAGGAAGTGATATTTGATGTCAAAATTATTTGTCCTACCATGCTACATATCATCATCGACCAAACACATTGTACTTAGAATATTGCAAAAGATTACCCTTTTCCCTTAAGCAAACTGCAAATAATTTATTAGACCCTTCAACCATATTCCTTCTTTAGCCAGTGCCATATACTCTACTCGCATTATTGACATAACCACTATCGGTTGGACAACAATTTTCCAACTAATCAAAGACCTGTTAATTTTGAATATGTTGTTTGTAATGGACCATCTAGCATCCAAGTATGTAGCAAAGTTGATGGGAATCCATCCAGAATACTGCAATCAAGAAAACAAGGGTCATAGGGCTAGAGACTTGATTAGTAGCTTACAAGAAGTTTGGACCTATTTCAGTTTGTTTGGGCCACTAATAAGTCTTTTAGGCCCAAGTTCAACTTTGAAAAGATCACTCTAGAAATTCTGAAACATCAAGAATATAAGACCTCTATCTGTAAAAATTGTACAAAGTAGTTTAAGACTTTATTTTGGGCCTTCTATTTTGGGGCCAAGTAGAATAAGATTTTAGGCCTTGTATTTGGGCCATACACAGATTACGGTTTGTAGAAAGACTGTATAAGAAGTTTGGGCTTCAAGCTAGTGTAAATAACCTAGCTTGGGTGTCATGTTAGGGTAAAAGTAAGGCTTGAGTGCAACTTACAAATGTGCCACATGGAAAGCTCTCATTTGAGAAGATTTTGTGCCTTGCGTGCCAAGTTACAATTAGGAGAAGCTTGTACCAAAAGTTAGGATTTTTAGAAAGTTTCTCCTACAAGTTAGAGACCTAAGACTTCTATAAATAGGAGTGTCACGCTCTTGTATTTTGAAATTTGAATGAGTATTGTTATGTTGTCCAAAGTTGGAGCTTCTACTTGTCTCAAAGTTTTCTCTAAAGTAGTCTCTTTCATATACCACTTTCAGATTGCTCCTAGTGTGTTGGTTTAACCTCACTCTAGAATCCAAACCTTGTTCCATCTCAAACCGAGACATAATTGACTTCCTTCATGCTTATGCAACACTTCTTAATCTCCATGCAAGAAAATGAAAATGCAAATCACATGAAGAAGAATAACTAAGCTAGGCACATGGATGTTTTTCCATCAAAGGATGTAGAAACCTTCTAAAGTACATTGTGAGACTTTTAAAGATATAATGTCCTCAATTGCCTTTAGGTATCTCAGAATCTGCCTTATGGCCTGTCAATACTTCTTCTTAGGTTTTCTCACATACCTACTCACTATACTAGGTTTCTGGGAAAAGTTTGGTCTAATACATATTATCACAAACATCAAACTCCCTACTACATTAGCATTAGGAATATGAGACATGTATTCCTCCTCCTCATTAATCTTAACAATATTAAGCTTTGAAACATGTACATATATTATCAAATGTGTGCTCACAACTTTAGCATGTTCCATCCCAAAACGTCTCAACGCCTTATGGATGTACTTTGGACTTCTTTTGGGTTTAATCAATCTTGATCTCCATCCCCAAAATCACCTCCATTGTGCCCATTTCCTTCATCTTAAATTCCTTACCTAGTAGTAGCTTCAAACTATTGATGTCAACCCTATTTCGAGATGAAATCAACATATCATTTACAAAAATAGGTAAATAAATTTAAATAAATTCATTATTCCACACCTACTTATGATACACCTAATAAGAACTTAAACCTTTTACACCACTATTTAAAAGATTGTTTCAACTTATATAGTGAACTCTTCAAATTACACACAATAATTCCTTTTGTCTTCCACTTCATATTTTTCAAATTAACATATCGTGATATCTTCCTCCCAGTGGCCATGGAAATAGGTGTTTCCACAATCAAAAGTTCAAACTCCATATGAGCCTTGCATTGGACATAGCCTTTTATAGATTTCACTAAATACTCTAATATTAAATACCTTTCTTGATATAGAGGTTTCAATAGATACACTACCATTAGATTCTCTACTCAATGTAGACTCATCACTGCCAACTCTACCGTAAGATGTTTACATAGCCACTTCACCAAATATACCACTACCACACCCAATTGTAGACGCTTGATGAAACACACTACCTTCACATGCTCCTAATATATGTTCCTTGAAGATCGACTTACAAATTCAAAGTCCCATTATTTTGCAACAACTCCATCCTTTTATGTATGCCTATAATTCAGTTGTCGCCTTCACTACAAGCAATTGCCTCATGAAATGTATTGATTCAAACGACTCCTCATTCATTGCAATTAGCACATGGCAAGGGTACTATCAAATCCATATCTCTCACCTTTGAACAAAGATTTATAAATGCATTTATGTTGCCACCAGACGCTTGAGTGACTTGTCTAGATGCCTAAGCTCTATCAGATGACACCTCTAGAGAGAACTCCTTTTATTCTTGCACTCGCTTTGAACTTCCAACTATATTCTTTGGTTCCTCCTTGAATTTTCTCTAGATCATAAGGATTTCATAAAGAAATGTCTCTAATTATAATCACCTTTTCCTCAGAAATAATTTTGACTATTCTCCCAGTTTGATGAGAAAATAGGGGCACCATTTTTTATATTTAGTTTCGAGAAGAGATAAGGATATTGATGCTACACTTAAGAAAGATGAGAAGGTGAATGATAAGTCATGGGGTAGATTGCTAGAGATTACCTTGATAAGATCATATTTGAGTTCACTCAGAACTTCATAAAGTTCTCACAAAGAGAAAACTCAATTTTCTTTCCAAAATTCATATCCTCCCTTATTACATTTCAAGTACATCCTTTTACAGGCCAAAATATGTAAGACCATCTAAACTTCACATTAGTCCTGACTATATAACCTTTAACACCCTCTAGTAATTAATCCCCACTAGTGTTATCTTTATTTCCCACTATATACGTCATTATTTTCTACCATGACAACATGAATGATTAACAATTTTTTTATGTTCCTGTAACCATTGAACTACATAATTAAAATATAAAATAAAAATTATAAAGAAAATATAAAATTATATTGACTTCATGAAGATCATACCATAGTTTGGTCAAACATTATTTATGCTTCTTCATTAATATCCATGGGAACCTTGTGTAATCATGGATAATTGATAGGAAGTACCTCATAACTCCCAATAATGGAGATTTAACTATCCATAACAATCTAAATGGACATAGTCCAACATTGTCTTTCTCTTGTGTAACCTTATAGGAAAAAGCTTTTCATATGCTGCCAAAAAGACAATTTTTACAAAAGGATAAAGTCTACACCTTCTAGTCTCCAAGAAATCCCCTTTTGAACAAATGTCCAACCCTTTGGAAAACATGTGTGATAACACATATTTTGTACACACATTTATAACTTTATTGTATATTGAAAACACTTCCAATATAATTTATTTTTATATTTTAAATAATTTCATTTTAAAAATAATAAATTTGGTTCAATGTAAATATTTGCTTTAATTTTATATTCTCAATTAAACTAACCTTGACTTACTGTTTTGGACGTAACTTTTCTATATATATTAGTTTTGTTTGATTCCGATTTCATTGGATTCTAAATATTTGGGATTCAAAATGGACATATGGTTTTTTGGATTTGAATTCTTCTTCTATTTCCAATGATTTTTTGAAATTGAGGAAGATATGCTAAAATTTTGTAATAGAACCCATGTAGATTCAATTTTCTTATTTTAGCTTAGACTTTTGTAAATGAAATTATGGACATTATTAAAGCCCACGTTTATGCTTGTGTTTAGCTCAAATTATAGAGTTTATATATAGCCTAAATGTGCTCTAAATGGGAGAGAGAAATCATTTGTTTAGTTTTTATTTTCAGAATTTGTCTATTTATCTCTTTTTCCATCTCTTTCTCTTAATTCCCAAAATTGTCTTTTCATCTTCTTTTTATATTTGTATTTTCTATTCTTCATCCATGGAAAACTAATTCTTGAGATGAAGTCATGAAATCAAGATCAAACAATTCAAATTTAGTTTTTTACAATTTAATGCTTCATGTTTGTTCCTTTTTCTCTTTAATTTCATATTTGCATTTTATGATTTTAATTTTCATTTTGATTTTAGGAATAAAATTAGGAATCGATTGAATATTGATTATCTAAATAAATAAGAATTGGATTGAATGATATTTTGATTTGATTAATGTGACTGATTTAATTGATTAATTGAATCGACTAATTGTTCAAACTTGGATATGAATTTTTAGATAACTATAGTAAGAGGAATTGTTTGATTCTTAAATTTGTGAATTGATTTTTCATCTTATCTTTTTTCTTCCAATTGTTTTTTTTTTCAATTTCTATTTTACATTTTTCAATAACTAAATTCCTAAATTTAATTTTTATAAGAAGAATATTAAAGATGGAATACAATCCATATGTGTCCTTTGATAATCAACCTAGGTTGTGTGCTATATTGCAAATATTATAGAAAACTTAGACTCTTTAATTTTAAGAACAATATTTAACATCGATGTATCCTAGACACATATGTTAAACTGAACTACCAAACAGGCGTCTAGGGATAGTGAGAAAACACAACCTCAAAAGTGATTACAGACGATCATAGAAGGAAATATGAATTCCCTTTCTTGGATCCACATAGAGTTGGGTATGTAGTTGAGCATCCTGTTTTGAACTCACACCCCCCATAACTTGCATTAAAAAGGATCGTCTATAATATAGATTACAACTGTCGCACAAAAGCTAGTGAGTTATATAAGCTTATTTGTACTTACAAAAATATACAAAAAATAATTTTAATATACTTCAAACACACTTTAATTATTCCTTAAAAAAAACTAAATTCAAATAAAAATTTTAAATTCAACTACAAAGTGCATTAAGTATTCAATTACAAAACCAAATATAAAATAGTTCCAAAACAATACACAATAACATCACATTCATTCATTTGATTCCATTTTTGATGTGGTAGATTCTTCCAATTTTTTATTGTTTAAAGCTTTGTTCATTTCATCTACAATAAAATATGGAAAAATAATACTTTAATTCATCACAATAAATAAATAAATAAATAACAAAATCATAATACATTAACAACTTTAATTTCAAACTTTAAAACAATTCTTTGTACTTTCCACTTCAAATCCCAACAACGAATCTTTGGTGCAGACCAAAGATTGAACATTATTTGAAAAAAAAAAAACAAATGTGATATTACATAGTTGATGTTTTATACTCAAGTTTAGATTAGTTGGTGTTTCATTTCTTTTCTTTTTATAAGCTTAGGTTTAGAATTAGTTGATTCTTCTTGAGTAATTTGAGCATTCATTTCATATACCATATTGATAGTTTAATTCAAGTGATGATAAGAGAAATCCATATTTCAATCTAAAATATTTATCCAAATCTTGTGTTGTTTCGTTAAATTAACTTTTAATAATTAAACATGAAAAGAAAATAAAGAGTTATAAGCATTAATAAAACAAGTGAATTTTTGCAAACAACACTATCACCACTAAATTCTACAAAAACACTTATAATTATAGATTCAAGGTTGAAAATTGTACACAACCATTAAAAATTAAAATTGTGCAAAATATAGATTTATATGGTTAGTCCTTTATAAGAACAAAAATTTATAGACTGAGACATAAAACTACTGGTAAAAAAATTGAACCAAACAATTTTGAGTTTAAACCTAAACGAGTGGAAGTTAACAATATTGACAGATAAAAAAATGAGACTGAGAGAACCAATTGGGTGTGGCTTCAAGGATTGATGTAAGCAAAGAAGTTTTAGAGAATCAAAAGTCCCATAAAATGTATTGAAGAGGAGAGTGTGTTAGAGAGTAATTTGGGTCTTTAAATTGAAGGTGAACTTGGAAAACCTCTTTTGGGATGTGTCAACTGCTCATCAAAACATTTTCACTGTCCAACTCTTCAAATGTGGAAAAAGTCCTATCGAGGAAAATGAAAGAAGCACCCAAAATCTACCGCCCACCTATTAAATGATTATTGTCCTGAGATGATGGTCAACACTTGATCATCATTAGATCACTCCACCTTTTGAATTGTAGCATCTAACAGATCCAATTTACTTAATCTTAGGCAATCCCTCATCTAATGTTTTAGATGCTTATGATATCTACATACATTATTTAGACCAACCTTCATATTCTTCAACTTATTAACTCCGAAGATGATGCATCTTCAACATTTTTATATGCTTTAAGGTGAACCTCCCTTTTGTAGAGGCTAAACTTAACCTCTTCAAATATAAACCTTAATTCCCTACATTTAAAGAACTTACGATATTCTCATAGGGTGGTGGAAGATAGGTTAGGAGAATCATCTTTGCATCTTCACCATCTACCTTGATGTTTATTTCCCATAGCTCTATTAAGATTGAATTGAGCTAATTAAGACAAGTCTTTAGTGGCCTATCCTTCTTTACGCAACCCAAACAACCTCCTCTTTAGTAGAATTTTGTTGTAAATAGATTTTGTCAAGAACAACTTCTCTAACTTCAGCCACAACATTATCAAGTTCTTTTCCTTCACAACCTTATAAAGCACTTCATCTTGCAGAGATAAAAGAATCATGAAATGTGTCTTCTCCTTTAACTACTCCAAATCATGCCTTTCTATGTGAGTCATGTTGTACCAAAGTGGTGTCCACACCCCTTTCTCATGGAGTAAAGCATTTATCTTAATTCTCCGAAAGTTAAAATTGCTTTTCTTGTTATGTCTTTTGATCTTAGAAGAAATACTCACATTTCTTTCAGGAACTAATCACTAATGAATAAAAATTGAAATTGGCTTTGATACAAATTTCTTACACATATACTACTGAATTAAGTTACAAAATACTGAAATAACTATTTTTTTAATTAGCAACAAAAAATTATATAAATATGGGATAATAAGGTTACTCCAACCTATATACAAAAATACACACACAAACGCACACAAAGGGTGAACAATCATTCTCTCCACAAGAACCTCCACCAAAACATAAAAATAAAAGACCTCACCGAGGTCCTTATACAACCCTGATTACCCAAGAAAACATAAAAAATCACCACACGGCAGCTCAACTGACCAAAATACATATACAACCCAACGTTACAAAAAGCTCCAAAGCAAATAAATAAGCATGATATCTAATCATAGCACAACAATTGACAACTCCATCTTCTAACAAAAAAAAAAAAAAAAAAAAAAAACAACCCTACTTGCTTCAAGGTTCAACCTCTCTTCACCAACATACCATCAATACATGTATGCCGAAGTAACAAAACAATCCAGAAGAATAAAAAAACAAATACACGTAAAGCTACAACAGTCTACTATACCAACCAATAATCCCCAACAAAAACGGAAGCAATCTAAACGTTTACCCTGCACCACCTATTAACTTAACCCTTCACCGTTCTAATACACTCCGGTGGAGAAATAACCCAATTAGCAAAAGAAAAGTCTGAATTGTTAAATTTACTTCTTATAATCGCCCAAGTTTAGGTTGGATTAAAGAAAAGCCTCTACAACTTCCCAACTTCTGCTTTTAAATACAATATCATTTCTCATTTTCCAAATGGACCACACTATCACCATCCATAACACTCTCCACAATTTGGATCCATTTCTTCCTCCTCCGAAAACACCAAAACCCAAAACATGCTCTTTTGCCAAATGGTGAACAAATTGAAATCTTAGCCACCTTTCACACTTATTCAACAATCTCCTAGTAGCTTGACAGGTAACAAATAGGTGGCTTGAAGTTTTACTCTTATTGTAGATATTACACATGAAATACTCGGAATAGATATCCCAATCTTAAAAAGTTTTTCTCTAGTTGGTAGTCTATTGATCATAAGTCTCCAAGCACAAATCTGAGCAGCTGGAATAACTTTTGCTTTCCATAAATACTAGAATACTTCCTCATCTTCACCATCCCTATCACCATGATTTTGCAATAAGCATCACTTACTGAATACTGATTTCCTAGTTTACCTTTCCATTCCCAATGATCCTCTTGTTGATTACAAGGACTATTCTGTTGTATTGTTAGTAAAAAATCCTCCACACTCTCATTCTCCCACTCAAACCAAGATCTTCTCTATCTCAATTTCCATTCCCAAACATTTTGTTGCCACTCACCCATTTTTTTTTATTGTGAGATCCTGTTGCAAAGAATTAACAAAAAGTCTAAGATATTTTTCCCTCAACAGTACTCTCCTGCCCATGTATCATCCCAAAACCTAATACTATTTCCTTTACCCAATTTCCATTTCACATTATCATTAAACCACTTTCTTTCGATACTATTCCCACAAATATATGTGAGATCTTTCCACTAAGTAGATTCTTTCGGATTTAAAATATCTTGGTTAATATTTCTCTAAGACCCGTATTTGGATTCAATTATTTCCTTGCACAACCCCTTTTCCTCTAATCCTAACCTCCATTTCCACTTCTTAAATAAAGTTTTATTAAAAACCAAAATATCTTTTATCGCTAGACCTCCTACATTAATTTTCTCCCATTTAACCCACACTGTTTTCTTTCTATCATCCGCCCCGCCCCAAAAAAACTGTCTACCAAGTCTCACAAAATATTGAAATAACTATTATAATCTCATTACAAGTCACACCAAAAAAGACATCGAACACATAAATATTGTTTACAAAAATAAATATAAAGAATTGTCATGTATTCTTAAAAGAAACGTGCAAATATTGTTAATATACTCGAGTTTATCCCGACAACAATATAAGATTATAAAATATGACAAGTTAGTTTCAAACACTTGAAAGCATTCTAACTAACTTAACATAAAATCGTACAATGAATTTTTGTTCTTCAAAATCATCGTATATGTCTTTAAACACTAACCCAAAATAACGTTTTTTTATGAAACGTATTAAGTTATTAAACACAATTTATGATTAAAAAAACCATATCATAATAAAAGTCAGTACACAAGATTTTACAAATTTATAATTATTTTACTTTATTTCATTTTTATTATATCTAATAAGATCCGTCTGAGTTAAAAAATAAAGTGCATATAACCATTTTATATTAATTAGTGAGTGATGTGAAACTTTAGGGCAACAATATCTAGATATATTATGAAGAAATAGAAGAGAGAAAGAGCAAAATGATTAGAGAGGAGGCAAAAAGCAGATATATAAAATGATGGCTACTTAGACTGCGATCCCTCACCGTTTTCCCCCGTCTTTGCTTTCTTTCGTACGTTTCTTTTTTCCTTTTTCTTTTTTCCACATATTGCGTTTATCGTGTTCCTCATCATGTCCTTCCCTCATATGTCTAAAGGCTTATAAGTATGTAATTTTATTTTAATAAGTCAAAATTAATTTATGTATGAAATAAAAATCACATTTTAAAAATTTAATATAAAAATAAATTTATAAATTAATATTAATGGATAAAAAACCTTAAAAATTAGTTTATTTTTCTTCGTTTAAGTTTAGTCAATCACGTTCTAAATTTTCATGCATTTATGTTTAAGGTTACATACTATGCTTCACTTCACACATATATTCCCTTTTCCATCCACAGTTTATTAATTACGTTAATTAAATACGAATTATTATAAAATTGAATCAAACTTAATTTGATGACGAATTTTGTATTAAAACATTCGTAAAATGTCAAGAATCAATTTTTAACCTAAAATAAAAAGTGCTGAATTCAATTAGAACATGGGAATTTTATAAAGGTTTATAGATTATCATACTACAAAGTTAAAAATCAAACACTATAGGTTGTGTATGTCATAATAATAATCAGGTTTAAATTTAAAAATATGCAATTATGATTAGCAATCATTATATCTAAATAATTAAAAAAGAAAGTGAAAATTATGTGAAGTTGATTGTTTATTTTTTTAAAGGAAAAAACATCAAAATTATGTTTGATTAGCATGTGTTTCAGACTTTTAGTTGATTTTTAGGCAATTTTGAAAAAAATTATTCACTTTCGATCTGTTTGTCTTTAAGTCTTTATTATTTATTTAGACTAAGTCGTGATACATCTATCGTTTTTAAGTCGAGCTGGTTCAATTTGAAAAATAAAAAATAAAAACGTGATATATTTTGGCTAAAAAAGTGATAGTCATACATTCTATAATTCTATTTTTCAAATTTATTAAAAATCACAAAAATATTAAATGATATATTATTCATATTACAATTCGAGTCAGATCAACTTTATGCATTGTATTATATTCTTTCAAAAAGTATATAATTTATTAAAAGAATTGTACATTAAATAAAATTTGTTAAGATGATATCTATTGAAATTTAAATTATCTATCTTGAAAAACATAACATGCAATAAACCTTCTTATATTTCCTTAATTTTATAGTTTAACCATTTAAAATATTTATTGGAAGGTGCATCAATCAGATTGTGAAATAGGTAAGGAAATAAACTTACAGTTTGAATAATGATATTTCAATTGTTATATTATTAAATAGAAATACCTCTATTCTAATTATTAATTATAACTTTAGATATATTGATAAATATTATAGTCTTTTATTTTTTATGAAAAATTGTTAAAGAAAAGTTTATCAGTTACGTGAATTGTTGGTGACGTAAGTCAAATGGATAAAATCATGATTGAAGAATTCCATTATAAAAAGTCAATTACCCAGGAAAAAATTATTGTAAAGTACATTCATATTCGAATAATATAAATCAGGTTGACTAAATGATAGTCGAATCTTAATGTAGTATACCTTTAAAATGAAAGTTAAATATTTTTTTTTTCAAATAAACATTCCAACAATATTAAATTTAAAGTATATATCAATAAAAATAATAATCATATGAAGTAAGTTTGAATTATTAGAGTCGAGTTTGAAATCATAGTTTTACATTTCAATCCAACTTATAATAATAATTAGTGTTTCCTCCACTTATGAATCAAATTGCATTAATAATTCGACATATTAGTTTAGATATGAAATAACTACATGCATAAGGCATTTACACTAATCTTTAGAATGAGGTAGCATTCATCTCAAAAACTTTTGATGTTAAACATAATCATAATTCAACAAGACAAGGTTAACCTTCAATAAAATTCGGTAAACTTTTTAAAACTCATGATTCTTATATTTTGTCACTTTTAAACAACCCAATAACTTGTCATGATAATGTAAAGATTTGCCTCAATCAAATCGAGTCCAATGAATGTATCACACCCCAAAATTTGGAAAGTTGTTTCTCATAGATTTTTCCTGCAAGAACACCTGACCTGTAGATGGGAATCACGTAAAGTAGAGTACTCCTATCACCATTCACTTCAGCTTTGTGATTTTGTTATTGAGAATTGTCCTAGTGGTTAATCATGCGTTCATATTTTATGACCACGATTCATGTAATTGGAAACAAGATCCTTCGTTTAACTAATAAAGAAATAGTTTAAGGTCAACAAATTTCGAAGCTCGACTTGTTTAATAATTTTATTGATATAAATTATTCAAAAAAGTATTTATTTTTAAGATAAGATCCAATATTTTTATATCACTCATATTATATATATTTTATATCTATTTTTTTCTATTACTTCAATTAATTACCTACTTTTAAATGTCTTAAATCAATTATTTAGACTTAGTTAATTCACTCCTCTTACTTCCCTCTACCTTTCAAGTTACAAGTGACAATTGATTGTAAAAGACTTTTTAACACCACACATACACAAGAAGTGATGATTATGACAAACCAAAACCACACTGCCACCAGACACACTCATTGTTTGACTAAGTGACTTTACTTACCAAATTTAGGACATTTTAAATAATTAAACATTTCCCTTTCACAATTTATTTTTAATTGCTAGATATAATTTTTTATTTATGTGTCAAATAAAGCAATTGTCATTATCATTATGTCAAAGTGACTTTGGTGTACATATAATTAAAAATATATATAACCTGCATATGCACTCATGCACTAAGTATGGGGAATTAGTGTCCGTAGTATCCCACTACTAGGAGGGTTGTTAGGACCCACACTTATTTGACAAGTGCTCTCTTGACTTTCCTTCACTCATTCTTTACTCTTATAAGTTTGTGATAAAAAAAGGTAAAATTTAACTATGGGGTTTTTGAATCCGTTCCTTAGAACATTATTTTAAGTTTTGATTTGGATGAAGTAGATAAAAGGTTATTAGTTTAATGTTTAAAATATTAGGTCATGGATTCATGGATACTTTTGTAGTAGAAGATTGGAAGGTATAATAATGTTGAACATGGAGTGAGTGTTGACAAATGGTGTGAGTGGGGACTTGAAACTTGGGTGAATAACATGAATGGGGGGCATGCGCACTTAATTGTCTGCCCCAATGTGTTCCCTACACAAAGTCAACATGCCATACACTTGAGGTTCATAAACCTTCCCTCATGGTATTCTTTAAAGGACCAAGGTGGTTGGTGTTTACGTTAGCATTGAACTTGGATCCTCTATAAAGTGTAAAGGTAACTAGTACCATAAATGCAACTAGAATTCAAAATGAACCTAACCAATTTAAAGCCAATTTGAGAATCTCATTGATTGAATATAGATTCTCAAACTAAATGAATTGACCTTTAGTTGAAAATTGAGTTCATTAATGACTTCAAACTTGAGGAATTATGCACTCTTCAACTGATTTTGATTCATGGTCCAGCTCAAGATATAAATAATTTTATTATGCATGAATTAAAATATAAATAATAAATATAACACAATCAAAATATTAAATTTAGTTAATAAGTTAAATCCAACTATTCATGAACTTGATAGTTTGAGTTAATTCAAATTGAATTTAATTTTAGTAATCGTAATTCATTTTGAATACTAAATTCAACTAGTATATTCTTTATTTCACTTATTCTGAATATATTATCTAGTAGGTTGTGTAAAAGTTATTAAAAATCTAACACTTTTTTAATTTTACTTTAGATTTTGTTGTAAATTGTGAGTATTATAAAATGAATATAGTTGTATATTGTTTAGATTATTAATTTTGAAATTTTTCATGTATCAAGATATTTCTTATATTTTTAAATTTGGTAGTAACGAAGACGAGTCTCATGTGCATCAAATGGTCGGTCTCATTTGAACTTTTTGTGTATGGTTTAGTTTAACTCCTATTAATTTTTTCTCTTGGGGGAAAATAAGGTCTAGCTTCTTTTTTACCACTTGGTTTTATTTATTATTTTTTCTATTTGACTTTTGGTTAATATAAATTCATCCATTTCTTTCATAACTTATTGTTTTCTTTACTTGTAATTATGTGACCTAGGTGATTGTAGAAGAAAATGATCGTGTACGTCAAGTCTCTACTCCCTATAAATAGCTGCCTTTCCTCTCCTCCAAATCGTACCTTCCCTCACTCTTTTCTCCTCCAAATCACATCTCCACCCACTCTACTCTCTTCTCTTTTTGCGAGTTCTTTCCTCTTAGGAGCTTGCTTACTAGTTTTATGATCTTTAGAACATCCAGGAAGTTCCTATTGTTCCTATTGTACCCTGGGACCTTTCGCAATACATTGTAGATAAGTCCTTAAGGGAAGTACTCATTCACGCCTCAGGAACTCATTTTTCTTTTTTCACACTCTCAACGAGTTTTTACTACAATCTTAAAGACTTATGGTTGACGACATAGATATTGATACGAACTCTCCATTAGAGAAGGCAAACAGATTTACAGCGACACAAACCGTCCTTATGAAACCATTCTTAGTGGTGGTCAAAATTTTGACGCTAGTACGAACGTGTGTCTACTTTGTTCGACATGTTGATGTGAACGTGTGTCGAAGAAGGAAAATTCCATGAAAATAGGATTTACCATTTGAGAAAGCTTCTAAAGATAAGAACCAAAATAAGAGAAGAGAACAACTCAAACTCTCACAAAACTCACAAATTTATTTTGAAGATGTATTTTACAAATGAGAGAGAATCCTATATATAAGAGCGACTCAACCTAGGGGAGAAAACTGGACAAAAAATAGAGTTAACTTTTTCTAACCAATAGTTAACACCACCAAACATGAATAACAACTCTTAACCCCTTGAAATTAGGAAGTACACATGGGTAGTTCCTTTAAATTAGGAAGATGTAATGATTACATGTGTAAAACAATGATGACTTGGAGAGAGAAGTACATGTGGCACCAACTAAGGAGTTCCATGATAACATTTATTTTTATGATATTGTTGGGCTTATTTTCATATTGAAATCAATTCTTTCTAAGCTTGAAACCTTTTAAATCCCATGTTTCTATCAATTTTATAAATAATTTATTTCTTATTAAAAATAATTGGTTACTTGATTTTTTTAATCAAATTTTACTCTAAATCCCATTAATCTAATCAAATAATTGAGCTGAAGGCAATTGGTTCAAGAAGAGTAGGATTGGAGTCCACAAAGACGGAGATAAAATATGAATATTGACGTAGACCTATTGTGCTCGATGCCACTTGAGTTAGGTCGAGCGCTAATCAACCCAAGAGCATACATATGGAATTATGCTCAGTGTCGCACACACGCCACCAAGTGCTAGTTGGACCTATTGGAATGTAATAGTCCAGTTGTGTCTGGTGCCACTAAAACTGAGTCGAGCACGAATGTCATAAATCAGAATCTATTTAAAGTATTCTCTACATTAGGGTTAGGCACTTCCAGTTGTAGAGACTTTAGGGCACTCCTCCACTTTGGAGACTCCACTCCATTTCGAGGTTGGGAGTAAAAAAAAATGTAGGCTTGGGATGACGACTAAGGTTTAGACGATTTTTCTTTCCTCCTTTTTGTATATCCATCTTCCATCATCCTCCAATGTTCATCATTATTTCTTGTAGGGATTAGATGTAACTGATAGAGTTGATATATATGATATTTTTGGATTATTTTGTTATAATAAAATTATTTTTCCAAGTTTAGAATCTGCTTAATTCTCAATTTTAGGTAATTTTTGTTAATAATTGATTATTGAAGCATGAGAATTGAATTTATTCTAAATCCTTATTATTTTGAACAAACAACCATTAGATTGAGAAAAGAATAATGTAATATGTATGAAACCCTTCATTCTACTATGTTTTACTATCATAATTGTAAATCTTGTATTTTTTCTTTTTCTTGTGTTTCATTAGCTTCGAGTTGTAGTTCTTTGTATAGTTTCATGATAGAAGATTGTTTAAATTCTTTGAACGATAAGAACATATATTGCAAAAATCACGTCTTCAGCATAATGTCATCTTCTTCCTATAGACGCTCTATATGGAAACTTTTGATCTAACTCTATTTCTACACTTTTATGAGTTAATATGCTAAAGGAAATAATTCACAAGCAAATGTAATATTTTATATTAAAAGTAGATCAATTAGAATAAAATTTTTAAAAAATTTCTCTATCAAATAGTTCTTTTTAGATTTAGATTTGAAATATTTCTTAACTTGTATAAATTTGGAACATTTATCAACACTGACAGAATCTCTGATTTCAAAAACATTTAATGAATATCGAACACGATATATATTTAATTTCAAAAACATAGGATGTAAACAAGGTTCAGTAAACGAAAATGAAACAATAAGAATCATTGTGAAAGAAATACCTAGTCACTATTATACGTTACCTTAGGGATCGTCTAATGCATAGAAGAAGGCTAGTTGTCTAATGTCTTAACTAAGACTAGATCGTCAATGCTTTAATAGGGATTAGATCGTGATGAAGGAGTACCTGAAAGACCATATGATGGGAAAATCATAAGAAGTAGGGCCAAATGCATAGAGGAGGAAGAAAGCTTTCAGAAGACTTTTTTGTTGTGGAAAGTAGATTATTAAAATTTTCCTCCTTTGTAAAAATTGTAAAAAAATGTATAATAGGATTTTTTTAGCCTTGTATTTTGGGCCAAGATAGTATAGTTTTGGGCCTTGTAATAGGTTGTCATAAATTTTGGGTCTTGTATTGCCAAACCCTAACCCAAAGAAGGAGAAGAAAGGAAGAGTGTCTAACCCTAGGACAGAGAAAGTTCTTAGGGTTAAAACCCTAATTAGGGTTAACACTTTTGGTGTGCATGCTAGGGCTAGGTGACACTCATACTTCCCTTACCTCATGTACATGTCACATCATCCATGGAGAGGATCTTCTCTATTCATGACTTGACACCACCTTCTTATTTGAGAGTTTTCTAGAAACTTATCTTACAAGTTAGTGTTAGAGTTAGCTTAGGGTTTTTCCTATAAATAGAGGTGTTATCCTCTAGTAAAATAACTTTAATGAATATATTGAATTGCTGCCAAAATTTCTTCAGCACTTCTACTCTTGTTAAGGTTCTCTCTAGATGAGTCTTTTTCAATACCTTTTTCAGACTTCCTCCTAAGTGTTAGCCTAACCTCACTTTGTAAAATTCACTTCCATACCTTCGAGTGTTCTAACACGATTATGTTGCACTCCATCAAGCTAATCAAATTCAACGTCAATAATATTATGAAGAAGCACTAGACACAAGCATGTAAAGGCTAGAATTGCATCAGATTGTCTAATGCTTTGACAAGTACTAGACTATCTAATGTTTCAAGACACTAAGACTGTCTAATGCTTTAAGACTACATTTTGTTGGACATAAAATATTTTCATCAGTCAGCACTTTATAACTTATAGTGTTTGTTATCATTAAAATCACATAGACTGCTTATATACATAAGACTGCCCAACGGGGTCTTAGACATTCTAGTGGTGACTAGACCGTCTAATGGGTTCCTAGATTGTCAAGAGGTGACTTAGACCATCTAGTGCTTCAACAATTTACTCTTTCTCTAGTCAGCCTCCCTTGAAATCTCTGTCATAATTATTCATTTTGATCTTTCTTTCCCATGCTTCTTGCTTGAATCCCTTTAAGCTCTTATTCTCTTTCCTAAACAAGCTCTTTTTCATCCTTATTTACATCATCCTCCCCTCTTAGAGAGAATGTTTCCACGAATTCAAAAATCCTATATCACAAAGAGAAAAATTAGAAACATTGAAGCTATAACTCACACCATAATCCCCAAGAATATCCAATTAACATGTATTGTTATTTATCTTCTTTAGAACTTGGAAAGGGTGATCTCCTCTAGCCCATAGCTTGGATTTTCATTGATTTGGAAATCTATCTTTTCTCAAGTGAACCCAAATCCATTCTTCAAGTTGGAGGATTACCTCTTTCCTCCCTTTATTTGCATAACTTGCATATTTTTCCACCTTCCTCTCTATCTCATTTTTGACATTAACATGTAGGTATTTTATAAAATCCACTCTTTCATTTTCATCACAACACATAATGTCTTATGAAGTAGGAAGGAGACATGAATCAAAGGGATCAAAGGATTGAACCTGTAAATAATCTCAACAAGTGAGTGTGAAGTAGTAGAATGAACTACTCTATTATATGCAAACTCAATGTGAGGTATATGTGTTTTCCACTCTTTGATATTTTTAGAAATGATGCATGAGTTGACTTAAAGTTCTATTAACCACTCTGTTTAACCATTTGTTTGTGGATGACAAGTAGTTGAGAAAAGGAGCTGAGAAACCGAGACACCATAAGGTTCATCTATCAAGTCATCTAGCCAATAAATGAGGTATCTATACTTAATGGTGATATTGTTTGTAGCCATACAATTTGTACACATTCTATAAATCCTATCTTTTTTAGGTCCTAATATTATAGAAATGACACATGAGCTCATGGTTTCTCTAATCCATTACTTGTCCAAAAGTCCATCAACTTGTCTTTGTATCTCCTTTGTCTCTTCAGGATTACTTTTGTTCTGGTTCAAAGTTTTTCCTTAGGTCACTTGAAGTCAATCCAAATAGAAGTTGTCCCTTCTCCTGAAGGGTCTTTCCTATTTAAATTCATTTTTTCCAAACTCGTAAACCATATATTAATACTGAGTTCCTAACTCGCACAATTAGCTATTCGGGTGTTGAATACCAAATCAATTGTTCAGGTACCCAGTTCTGAAAAAGTTGAGTTCGAATATTCACAGAGCCAGTTGCTACTATTTTGGACTCAGTTGCTTATCTCGTGAGAATAATGTGACACATCATTGTCTATCAGGCAATGAATGTTCTCATTCAAAACTTGACCCCACATCGTATATCTAGTGAGCATATCACTCCCGGAGTTATGCTCTTATGTCCAATATTGTATGATGGAAAACCATCTCCAAGGTTGTAGATAAGAATAAAGAGGTCATAGAGAGCTAGATGCTTGATCTAGAGCTTAACATGAGGTTTGGCCTAATTGGGTTTGTTTGGGTCTCCAATAAAGCGTTTGGTTCTCTAAAAAGGCATTTGGGTCCAAGTTCAAAATTGAAGAAGATTTTTCTAGAGATTTTAAAGATTCAAGAATATAAAACCTCTACTCGTAAAAATTGTATAAAGTTGAATAGGATTTTGGGCCAAGTAGAATAAGATTTTGAACCTTGTATTTTGAGCCAAGTAGTGTAGAGTTTTAGGCTTTGAAGCCCATAAGGATAAGAGGATGTCCACCTTTGAAATAAGCTTCCAAGAAGGCACCACCTAGGATGAATAAGTCCAAGAAGGCACCACCTATGATGAATAAGTTTAAGAAGACACAACATGACATTCCAAGTAGGCACCACATAGGAGCTTCCTCTCAAAGCTTCTTTTACTACTTGTCTATCTCTCATTGGAGAGATTTTGAAACTTTGGTTGCAAGCTACCTATGCCACTTATCACTCTCTCAATGGAGAGGATTTGAGCCAATCATGTGAAGACACTTGTCAACATCTTATTGGAGAGGATTTTAAGAAGGTTTCTTCAAAGGTTAGAGGCTTTCTTAAGTCCATAAAAATGAGTCTCTTGTTCATGAATTTTCAGTTTATGAATGAGTAATGAAATGCTGGACAAAATGAGCCTCTTATACTTGTTCTTGAACTCTCTCTAGAGCAATCTTCTTCAAGACCTGTCATAGAATTTCTCCTAGCATATTGGCCTAACATTACCTATAATTCTCACTATTTTCCATCTCACAAATAATTGAAAATGCACCTCTTCATCGTGTTTCCGCTGCATCCAATTCATACATGAAACAAATCAAAATTTAAGGAGGAAGACCATTGATGCAAGGTTGCATGTATGGAATTGCATCACTGTAGGGAATAAAATTTAAGAGCAATTATAGTTTCGTCTATAGGATGATCTACGTTATTTTGTCTAATACTCAACATGTCACCATCCATGCATGTCACCACCATACCAAGAGTGAGTCTCACCCATCTTCAGTTAATATTTGAATAACATCTAATTTTTGAATACATAAAATTATTTTAGGTTAATTTGTGTTTAATAGGATAGCATTGTAAGTTTTCTCTTACTTGATTTGATCCTACGTTTCAATTAGAAAGCTTCCCCAAATGTATTAAAGTTTTTCTTGGTGACAAACAAATTTTCAATTGATTAAATGTGATTCTAATATGTTAAAATATTATTAGATGGTGTAACATGACTATAGGAAATATTTTAATCGATTAGATTATTGTTTTAATCTATTAGAATCACTTAAAATCACAAGCAGTTCTAAACTCTCTGTTTTAATCTATTAAATTGTTTTAATGGACTAAAATTACTTAAACTCAATCTGGATATTAAACTCTTCTATTTTAATATGTTAAAATATGAATTAATCGCTTAATTTCAGTCATACGTGCAATTAAAAGATTAAAATGCAGTTTTAACCCACTAAAACTCTTATGGCTTTCTTTGAAGGCAATGTTTTGATTAATAAAGTCTTTTCATATATTAAAAATGTTAGATTAGATTCTATATAACTTTCTCATTTCAAAACCGATTTACAGAAAAATTAAAGCCATTTTTTCTAAAATCAATACACCTTCTAATAGATAATCTAAATTGAGTTGAAAACTTTGCTTAGAGCTTTCTTTGAGCAATCTTATGATCAATATCTTGATTTGAAGAGAAAATATAGTTTTGCATTGGTTTATATTTTCTATTGTGCTTAATTCATTCCATTTGATATTTTTTTTTTCTAAATTAATTTTCCATTCTCTATATTATATATGGATAGGATTTTCAGGTGTGTATTGTAATAGAATGTTATAGGATGTGAAATAAGCCTTTTGTGGTTCAAGATTTCATTCCTTGTGTAGTTTACTTTCACTGTTGAGGTTATGTATTTGTAAACCTTTGATATTATAGTACAATCTTAACCAGTGTGACCGAACAACTAGATATAACTCTTAGTATAAAGTGAACTAGTACAAAGTTTGTTGTATTCATATATATATATATATATATATATATATATATATATATATTAGTTTGCTTGAATTTTTGTACTTTTCAATAAACACTTTGTATATTACAACCAAATTTTGTAAATCAAAGATTTAATAAAATCCTTACTCTAAAGATTTGCAAAAATTGTTATTAGTTCAATTCACCTCTCCACCTTCTTGAACCCATCTCTTAAAACTAACAATAACTTCACATAGTTAAAGATATTCTAATTTTTTAATTAAGAAACTAGAAAGTATTATAATAATTTATTCTTGTACAATATATAAGTGTTTGAATTTTGATAGATTTCATTTTGCTTAATCAAATTGTGTGTCTCCTAATTGTTGTTTTATGCTTTTTATAAACTTCTAAAGTGTATCTGTTGTTGTTGGAGATCCCACATCGACTAGAGATGAAGCATTTCAATAGTTTATAAATGGGTGCAAACCTCATCTTACAAGTTGATTTTGTAAGCTTGAGTTAGGCTTAAAGTCGGCTTCTGATATGATATCAGAACTTATCCTAGCAAGGTTGTTGAACCTATTGAGAAATCTCGGCGTGAGGCTGATGTGTTGAAGATCCCACATTAAATAGAGATGAGACATTTCAATAGTTTATAAATGAGTGCAAATCTTACCTTACAAGATAGTTTTGTAAGGTTGAATTAAGTTTAAAGTTCATTTCTAATAATTGTAGAACCAATTTTTAATATTAAAACAAATATTCTTGTGATTTTCCTATATAAAACACTAAAGTTAGTTTAAATAGTTTTGATCTTTTCTCAAAATTATGTTTTTATTAATCTTGATCTCACTGTATTTGTTATATAAAAGAAAAAATATATAGAAAATATAGAATGTGTCTCATAGAGAATAAATAATATATTCACTTTTATATATAAGATATTATATTTGCTCGAAGACATATGATTCAACTCCAAGTAACCATTTTATTTTAGTCTCGTGTGAAATTAAACCCTTTTCATAAATAAAATAGTTGATGAAAAGATAGAGACCAAACGGTTTGTTTTTCTTGTATATGGAATATCATATTATCTAAACTTATATTAAAGATTCTAATTGTAATATATATTTTATTACAAAAATATATCTTATTTAATTTTTTTCATCAAAATTTAATATCATTAAAACACATATTATTAAAAGTATAATTACTCAAAAACGTATTACTTTAAAATTAAAATATATTTAACATTAAATTAATAATGAATAATCCTACTTATTTATTTTATTTAGGTCATTTTAAGGGTGGATTGTGCAATGTGGTTATTGTGATTGGTTCATATTCATGTTTGAATAATCACTGACGAGATTCAACCTTGAACCTAGCACGTAAAGAGAAGACAAAATTCATTTTAAGGACACATTGGGAATAGGAATGGGAATACATATACGACTGCTTGGAAGCTTATGCTCAGATTTGATTGGACTAAAGTCTGTCTGTTTCTCATCTGCAAGAAAAAGTTAAAGTGTGAGTTACAAAACAAAAATAAAATATATATTTTGTGTAATAAACTCTTATAATTTTTTATACAATTAGAAACTAAAAAGAGCTAGAGAAATGTGTGATAAAAAATAATATTATAAATTTTAAAATAATAATAATATAATTCTTCTCATTTATATTCATTTATCAACTTTTTTTTATAATTATATTATTAATACATGTTCTTAGCAAAAAAATTAACTAGAAACCTTGTTTAAGGACTCTAAATTCAATCTTATTTAGACAAGTGGCTTACTAATGACGTGTTAATTCTTTGTTAAGCCACATCTATAAACTAAAATTATTTTTGAAAGTAAAAGATAATTGATACAAAGAACTTTCATGAAGTAGTACAGCATCCAATACCTTTAGAGGCCTGAGTTGAAATACAATTGGTCTGTCATTTACTGGGAAAAGATAAGAAAGCGCGTTTATGCATTTTATCACCGTACAATGTCTAAAGCACAGAAGGGGATAATATCCTCTGCCAAACAAAACTTAATTACAGTATATAATTTTTAATATTCTCATTCGATTACAATCAATGAACTTATACAATATAACTTTAATTTATCTGGAGTTGAAATTCTATGCATGTAACCTTAAACATTTTTAGAATAAGAATTTTGTCCCTTGTGATAATTCTACCACTCTGACATGATCGTTTCCAATATAGATATCTCATCCATGAAATCTCTAAAAATGTAATGTATACTAATTATTTATAATTCACTTCAAAAGCTATGTTAAATTTTAGTTAATTGATGTGTAAGGGTGAACAAAATATAAAAAATAAATAAATCTAAAGTAGTAAATACAAAATGAGATTAAATGTCACAAGTATAATTTTCACTCTTTAAGTAAATTAGGTTAAGACTATAGTATAGTTTAGACAAATATTATGTCAAGCTTGTACAAACTTTACTTTGAAATGCTAATTGTAATTGGTTTGGTAGAGTTCACAAGGCCAGCACTTAAAAATAATGGTGGATGGATATATAATAACAATTATTAAGTAATATTTTAACTAATTCTTGTTTAGGTTAGTAATTAGTTTGGTATTTTCTTTAAATCTATAACGGATTATGATATACCTATTTCATTGTACTTTTTTAATCTTTATGCATTTTACAAGCATCATAATTGAAGTTCCTTTTATAAGTTTGATTGAATGAAAGGAAGTGAACTTTTTCTCATTCCTGGTTTTGCATGCCTTGCAAAATCAAAGGAATAGTAAAGTAATAAATCACAACTAAAGTGCACGAGATAGAGAAAAGGATTTGGAGAATTGTTCCATTAGAATAAAGAAGATATTGTATTGACAAATTTATAAATATTCTAGAACTCATAGAAAAACAATAACCAAAAATTCTACATTAAGAATCTGGTGCGATCTCTTTGAACTTTTACCTCTTTTGGGTTTGGCAAAATTGAAACATTTGAAGATGAATAGTATCCTAATTCTGTTTCCTTGATTGATGCATGCTCCAGCTGCCATAACCATATTCTTGTGTGAACAAGTTTGGCAAAACCCCATCAAATAGTTGTTAAGAAAAGAAGTGGTAACAGTTTAGAACATTCATTCAAAACATATATAGAGAGAGAAATGTATATGATATGTACATGCGAGCACTCACACATCTATTTTCGTGTGTAAAATTAAAAGATTTCATGGGAAATAGATTTTCTTTAAGACTTATGATAAAATGCATGTTGCATGTCAACAATTATTAGCATTGCTCATCATTTTCTCATAATGTGTCATTATTCATGAAAGTGAGTGTTTCTTTAAGAATTTGACTGGTCTTATTTTAAGGTGATGATCAATTGAATATGTTTGTGAATGAAGGAATCTCCCATGTGCTGTACAAAACACCTTTTACATTTTAATGTGACAGGACATTCTGATCAATTAATACCTATGACTAAACTTTTGATCCAACTAATCTTGTTATGTTGAATTTATTGTAAGTGAACAAGTAAGACTTGAATTATGTCCTTGTCCACTACAAGTTTGGTAAGAGTTCTAACAATTTATGCAAAGTAATAACCTTCTCTATAGAGTTTCTAAATATTGAAAATCTCTACATTTTTAAGAGTTTATAAATTTGTACTATTATCAATATAAATAAATTAGTTTGACCTTTTTATATTTTTTAAATACAACTATATTATAATATTTAAAATAATAAAATTGTGTTGTTAATATATATGTAAATATTAAAGATGGAGGAATTCAATTTCTATGGTTAGAACATCATTTAAAAAATGTTGAAATGGCTTAGGAATTAATTAATATGCTTGATTTGTTAGTACATAAAACATCCATTCCAACTATTATTCAATGGCAGACACTCTCTTTATAGTGCAGAGGATAGATAGACCCACCATGCATGCCCATTAGCTAAATTGAAAAAGGAAATGTAATAAAATGTTAAAAATATAGTAAATTCTTATCTTATGAAAGACACATAATGTTGAATTGATGTCCTAAGCATACGCAGCATTAATTGCAAACATGCGGAGACAACTAGTGTGAAGTATGAACAGAAAGGAAGCTTAAAGTAGGAAATGAAAACAACCATTTAATTCATTATAAGCATCATCTTAAACTATTTTCTAAAGATAATAACAGAGTGAATATTAATTGAGACAATCAAAGGAAGTTAAATAAATAAAAAGAGAAATATTATATATAATACACTACTAGGAATATGTATATGCTACAAAAAAATCTATAATTTTTTAGAAATTCACAATAAATGAATTTTTAACCAATTTTCCTGTTGACTTTTAATATTAATAGTAATAATAATTCATATAATATTTCATAATACTTATCTCTTTCTTATTTATCATGTTACATGTCCCAATGATAGAGAAAGATAAAATAATATATTAAACAAATTTTTTATAAGAAATATAGTAGTGTATTAATCTTGTATATAAAACTACATAAATAAAAAAAATACTAGTGTGTGATCCTTTAATAACCAAATTTCAATGGAAAACAAAGATCAGAATAAAACCCACTTACACTATCATAATCAATTTCCATTCTTACTCTTCCTTATTCATGTGCATAAATATTATATATTTACTATTCTTCCACTTTCTTTATATATGATAGGCATATACTAATTTACAAAAACAAAAATCACATCCCTTTTGCTGATTTCATCCTCAAACAAAGGCTGCAAAACTTAATCCAACACTTGATAAAGTAAATGTAACCCTAGAGAAAAGGAACATGTCAGTAAATGAAAATGAAAACAGTGAGGTATATAACTTTTGAAACTATGCAAAGTACTGTCCCTAAAAGAACACAGTGGACCAGGAAAGAAAGGATAAAAAGGTGGAAAAAGATGAATAGTGCTACATGCATTAGATATTTTGTCGTGTAGTGCATTGGTTGAGCACAAATCACAAGTGGGTAAGCTTGTGAGTGATGGTCCCTATGGTGTTGTTGGAGCATAAATTGGTGGTAGGGGCTCTATTGCTAATGGAAGTTAATTTCTATGCATAAGCCAATAGGGTTACACAAGTTTATATTTTTTTAAATAATTAACTCATTCAAACCAATTTTGATAACAACCGTTGAGTTAATTCAGCCATTTTTTTTATAAAAGTGGCTTGATCTGATTTTTTAAAATATAGTTTAATTTGTGTTTAAAATTTTGTTTTTACATTTAAGTAAAAAATATGAAAGTTATTTAATGCATAGTTGGATAACGATTAGAATTGATTCTGATACCTAAAGTTTTATTAAATAACAATATAAAGAGTGAAGGTAACTATTTGTTGCTTTGACTTTTAAGATGAAATTAACTATAGATTAATTTAATTTAATATAATCTAAAAACCCACTCAAATACTTTGAGATTATGAATTAACATTTAATTTGATCTTAAGTCAAACTTAAGTGGTTGAACGGGAGATTTCGTATTCAAGTTTATTGGTATAAGATGATAGAAATAATGAATGTCTAGAAAGATTTGAAGTATAAATGTAATGTGCAACATTATTTTCTCGTACGTCTATAGTTTGGGAATAGTAAGTAGGGTTACTTTCCATTTTCATATATTTGTTCTTGTTCTTAAAATAAAACTTTATATTTATTATGATATTTAATATGTGTGAAATTCGTATTATATTTTCATGTCTATCGATTCACTTAGATACTTATTAAATATTTGTTAATAAAAAATAAATAAATAAAAATGTGATATTATTAAGAATTTAATGATAAAATAATATATTTTATTTTCTTTAATGTCAAATAACAATAACATTATTATTATTACATAAATTTTAAAATAATATACTATATAAATAAAAAAATATTTTAATAATTTAAATAAAAGAGATAGTATCAAAAGAACTACATGGAAGAGACATATATGTATATATTTATTTCCATCTTTATATTCAATTTAAAAAATTAAATAATACCTATATGTTGGTTAATTCATTCTCTTGTAATATTGGATCAAAGTCTCCTTAACCAAGCAAGCCTACTTTAGATAATTATCGAATAGATTATAAGTTCTAATACCATGTTTAAATCAATTAATATTAAGTGAATTTTTTTCCAACATATATATATATATATATATATATATATATATTATATATATATATATATTATATATAAAGTTGTACTATAAGACTCAAGAGGAAATGGAAATTTTCAATGTGACTTTACTATCTTCCATACTAATTTTTAATTACTTTTATCAAAATATAAAGAAAATGGATGAGGAAAAGAATGACCAACACGTTAACACTTTTTGAGTTTGAAAGAAATGGAACAAAGATTAATCGAACCATGTATGACTATTTTTTCCTCTCTTTTATTGTCTGTCGCAGTCTAGAAAAATGAATTGATAGTTTAATACAATACGCTATGTACTTATCCAATCCTTACAACAACTAGTTTTTTCAGGGTGAAGGAGATTGAGTTAGTAGGGTTAATTCTTTCTACACCTCTATATATTTCTTCTGAATTCCATAAACATAAAAGTTCTTGTTTTGTCTTTTTTGGATTATGAAATCTGAAAATAAAAAATAATTTTTATATTATACAAGTTTTTCAAACCGTATAATTTAAAAGTTATTTTTATTTTTTAATTACAAAATTTGAAAATATTTTTTTCAGAAAAAGTTTCCAGTAGTGATATTGAATTTTTGGTTTATAGGTTATATTTTCACTTTCCAACTGTATAATCTATAATAGTATAATTCAGAAATTAAAAATTATAGATTGTATAACCTGAAAGTTAAAAGTTATGTTTAAATTATGTAATATAAATGTCTTTTTTCTAAAAAAATAACTTTCGAATTATATAATTTGATAAAATATTTTTTTTATATTAACTAGAAATTATAAAGGTGCAGAAAGAATTTGCCAATTAACAGTAATGGATAAACAAAACGTCCAATAACCTAACGGGGCTTTCAAGGGTGTCCAGTTAGTTTAATGGTAGTTACTTCCTCTACTATATAAATTGGGACATGCACCAATTAAATTTTTTAAATACCAAAAATATTCCTAACAAATCTTTCAAAGTCAAATGTGCCAAAATGATATGGTTGAACTGTTGCTTGTTTATCTTTGTATGTTGTGTTTATTTTTCTGACAGTACTGAGACAACTTAAAGATATAAGACTAGATTGATGCTGGTTATTTACCTTTTTTTTTTTTTTTTTTTTTTTTTTTTGAACTTATATAGAAGTGTCCATGAGATTGTGAATATTAACGGGCGGTACCTCAAGGTCCAAGTAAGTAAAACAATCGGTTTAGGCATCAAAGTCTCAAAGGTTTCAAAAAAAAATTAATACTCATATATTATTATAAAATAAAAAAATATTTAATTTAAAAATTATACTAAAAAAAATTAATTAAAAATTTGAAATATCTTATCTGGCTTTAAGTTTACATCGGTGTTATAAATATTCTTTAATAACTTTAAATTTAGATTGATACTATAAATAATTTAATAAATAATATTCTTGAAATTTTCTTATAATAAATTAATAATAATTTTTAAAAAAGAAATTAAACAGTCAAGGAATCCTACATATCAAAACTTTCTAATTTTCTATCTCTCTCTTCCTTATATTCCAATAGATGTACATCATTTCTTTATATGTCATTTCATTATCTAACTCTTCCACTTCTCTCTTTCCTTCTTCACTTATCTCCTTCATTCGTTCCTCTGTCTCTTTGTTCTTCCATAATATTATTTCAATTTGTTTCTAATTTCAAATTTGTTCCATCATTCTATATTGTGCATTTATGCGTGTCTTTATTTGTAGACTTGTAGTTATAGATTGATTGAGGAAGAGTTTGTGTTCACTTTTGTTCCTTTTGAGTGCATAATATTTGATAAAAATAATATCAGATTGATGAATTGATCTCATTTTTTTATTTTTCATTATTGTTTAATTAATATTAAAATAATTTGTGCAAATTCAAGAAAGAGAATTTAGAATTTATAAATTATATTGAAAGACTTACCAAAGGACAAGATCGAAAAGATAGTAGGAGATTTGAGACTTCAAGACAAGATACTACGATCAAGTTCATTGTCTTAACACTCAGGTTTTATATTTTTAACTTAGTCTCATTTTATATACTTATAAGTTATATTCAATGTGATATATATTATAGTTTTTAATTTTATATAAAAATATACAAATATGTCAACTAAAATATTTGAATCAAGTTATTCAAAACTTCAAAAAAAAAGAGAAGAGTTGAACTTTTGGTTAAATCACAAAAAGGGGCTATGGATAAATTTATAAAAATAAACAAAAAAATAAATTAGAAAATACAGGGAAGTCTTCTTTGAATGAAGAAGATAAAAATATAAATATAGGTGAAGAAAACAATATAAATATAGGTGAAGACAACAATAAAGTAGTCAACGAAGATAATAATTTTGATTCTCAAACTCATGATAATAATTCTGATCTTCAAACTCAGTATAACAAGAATGAAATTGCAAGACAAAATGATTATAATATTAAAAATATATACGATCCAAGTCAATAGGAGAATATTAATACGAAATTGAGAGACTTATTAGTAGAAAAAGACCCTATTAGGATATCTGATATAAATTTTTCAAAAGATAAATACTTTAAACACTTTTTTGTATCATATTACATTTAAAAGTTGTCTAATGGGGAGAAACATTAAAAAATCTGGCTCATTTATTCTACAAATTTAGATAGAGTATTATGTTTTTGTTGTAAATTGTTTAATATTATTGGTTGTACTAGTAAACTAGGCAATGAAGGTAGTAGAGATTAGAGAAATCTTAGTGCTAAGTTAAAGAGCCATGCAATAAGTGATGAACACATTACTAATATGAATGCATGGATTGATTTGAAAATGAAATTGTCAAAAGATAAAACAATAAATAAACATGCTCAATAACAAATAAATAAAGATAAAGAACACTAGAGAAAGGTGTTGTTAAGAATTATTGCTTTTATTAAAACCCTTGGTAAAAATAACCTAGCCTTGCGTGAAAAAGTTGAGAAGATCTACCAAGAAAGTAATGAAAACTTTTTAAGTTTGATAGATATGATTGCAGAAAAATGCTTAAACCTTGAAAAGTATTTGAAACATGATAATTTGTTAGATCTTGATGGCTTATATTTATTTTCTGAATTAAATATCTTAAAGGATATTATAGGATTGGAAAATGATAAACCAATTGACATTCTTAATTATATAAAAGGAATAAATTCTTTTCCAAATGCATATATAGCATATAGAATAATAATGTTAACAATTCCAGTATCAGTTGCTTTAGCTGAATGAAGTTTTTCAAAACTTAAACTAATAAAATCTTATTTAAGATCAACAATCACAACAAAGATTAAACGGATTAACTTAATTGTCTATTGAGAAAGATATTTTAAATGAAATTAATTATGATAATTTAATAGATAATTTTGCTTCACAAAAAGCTCAAAAAATAAATTTTAGATAAAAATATCATAACTTTAATTATTTTATTAATTTAGGTAAGGTCTCAATTTTTTAATTCGTTTTAGGTCTCCTAAAGTCTTGAGCCGCTACTGATGTTAAGGATATTAGAACAGTAACATTAATGGAGAGTTCTCGTTATTTTAGAGAAAGTAACGTTACAAAAGTACCTGTGAGTTCTTAAGTCTTTTATTTTTCGATTCCTTTTTACCTTCACGAACGATGTAAAAGAAATCTTATACGGAAGAAAGATCCACACTTACATTATTAACCCACAAGGGTATTTTAGACATTTTCCTTAAGTTGCAGGTCACAATTTTTATTATGTGGGAAGCAACCACCTAGTTTAATTTACTCCAGAAAATGACTGGTAGTTGGACTTTGACATTGGAATAGTACAAAATTATGTTCATTTATATTCTCAAAAGATATTACAAGAAAAAAATTATTTAGAGACCAATTTTTAGCTACTAAATAAAATGATTGTTAATTATGATCAAAATAATCACCAAATTAGATTTTGGTGGCTAAATAACTACAAAATAAAAGTAATGATTGGATTTAGTGACCAATTAAGTCAAAATAATTTGTATGTAAGATTAGCTACAAAGGTTTTAGCCACTTATATCATTAGATTCTAAATTAAAATCTTAATTAGGGAAGGAATGGACTTGTTTATTCCTCTTCCACTATGACTTCTATATAAGGACACCTATTGTACTCATTTTGGCAGATTTGGAATTAAGAGAATTTTTTGAAAAAAAAAATCTTGAGTGTATCATATCTTAAGAGATATTTCTCCTTTTCATATTCTAGAGTGGTGTTTCATAACTTATCTCTTGATGACGCATCGGGGTCATCAGAAAGGGAAGTGGAGAGTTTCTCTTTGGGGTTTCATATCTCGTGAACTAGGTCATAAGTGGCGATTCACCATCTTGCTAATCACATGGATTTGAGTGGCGTGAGTTTCTTCCCAATTCCTAGCATTGATTCTTATCTTGTGGGATAGGTTACAAGTGACGAATCACCATCTTATTTATCTCATGAATATGGGTGGTGTAAGATGTTGTTTTAATTTCTAGCATTATCTTTTGTTTTTTTCATTTTCTTTAATTTTTTTCATTTCTGACATTTCTGCGAACTTTTTGGAGACCAAATAATTCATCCAAGAGCTCTTATTTGAAGCTTGAGTGGAATGATCCTACAACCCAAGCCTTTCCTCCATTACTATAGACGTTTCCGGCTTTCGTTATGCACCTCCAGCTTTGGGATACTGCATCAGTTGGTATTAGAGCTTTGGGTACACTCAAAGCTTTTGGGTGTCTTAGAAAGTGGTTCAAACATTTTATCAGACACGTGGAGGACAACTTTAATTTTTAAAGGTTAGCTCAACTAGAATTTAGGTTGAATTTTCTTAAAGAAGGGGAGGATGATGTGATCTAAAAAACAGAATAAAAATAAATGTAATTTTTCCTTTTATTTTTCTAGGTTTAGTTTGGATCTAGGGAAGGAATAGGTTTGTTTATTCCTTTCGCATAATGAGTTCTATATAACGACACCTATTGTACATATTTTGGCATATTTGGAATTAAGAGAAATTTTTGAAAAAAAAAATCTTGAGTGTGTCATATCTTAAGAGATGTTTCTCCTTTTCTTATTCTAGAGTGGCACTTCATAACTTATCTCTTGATGGCACATTAGGGTTCATCGAAAGGGAAGTGGAGAGTTTTTTTCTTGGGGTTTCTAGCTTGTGAGCTAGGTCACAAGTGGCGAATCACCATCTTGCTTATCTCTTGGATTTGAGTGGCGCGAGATTCTTCCCAATTCCTAACATTGATTCTTATCTCGTGGGTTAGGTCACAAGTGGTGAATCACCATCTTGTTTATCTCATGAATTTGGATGGCCCAAGGTATTGTTCTAATTTCTAGCATTATCTTTAATTGTTTTTATTTTTGAGCTTTCCGCGAACGTTTGAAGATCACATTCATCCAATAATTCATCCAAGAGATATGTTATGCACCTCCATTACCATAGACGTTTCTGACTTCTGTTATGCACCTCTGACTTGGGGATTCTGCATCAGAAGTTAACTCCAAACCATGGGTTTGGTAATTTCTTTCATGTATCTTAGTTGCCTAGAAGTATATGATATTAATTTTCTATCAAGCATACAAACACATCGTAATCTCATTTTAGAGGCATCACAAAATATTTCAAATTGTTTGCTAGGATTTGGCAAGGTTAACACAAGGGCATAGGTTAGTCACTTCTTAAGTGAAGGCTTGTAATTTGAGAGAAAGAGAGAGAGACGTAAATATATTGCACGGTGACTATGTTATGTGAGTTGTATACTTTTATATATGTTTTTATTGCACAGTATGGTGTAAAAAAGGTGAGATTAATTATATATATTATGAAATGTATACAATTTATGTTGAGATGCATGACATATGCCTCTTTTGGATGGCCCTTCATAGGTGGTGAATTCTAGTTGGGTCACTTGTATACACATATACATTAGTATATATCTGTATAAGGTTTGACTATGGATATGTAACCTTGATTGGATGGTTTGCATGACTATTGACGGGCCCGTGGTGATAACATGAAACTCACATTAATAGAGGTATCATTACTTCATTATTGTCTAATCATGTAAACATGACTTCAAGTGGTGAGGAGATGATGATGGCTTAGATTTAGATTTGTAGCACATGTACATCTAGTTAGATAGAAAATGCATGTGTGTGTCTATATAAATGCAATACATCTCCAATATTTAATTATGTATACAATTTTTAGTTTTGTTCTGACTAGTATGGTAGTTATATTGTTCACGTTGTCTTCTCATTTAGTAGTCTATAATCTCTTTCACTTTTGTGTAGACTTCGTCTTAACTATCTGTAGTGCCTGGTCTTTGTAGAGACTTCACTTTTGTGTAGACTTCGTCTTAACTATATATAGTGCTCGATCTTTGTAGAGACTGTAATGCATTTTTCACTTTAAATTAATATTGTGATATTTCTTTTAAGCTTGTCTTGCCTTTTTCATGTAGACTTATACATTAAGTAGCTTGATTAAATCAACCAATACTTGGTATTATTTTTGTTGTTATCAAAATCATGAGTTGTCTATAATAAGATTGTTAAGATTAAATATCTATCACTATAAGAAAAGTGCAATATATCGACAAAAAATTAACGATGAACTGAAACAAATCTTTTCATTCAGTACTTAGCTTTGTTGTTCGCCTTCTCCAACATTGAGGACAATGTTTATCTTAAGTGTGTGTAGGGGGGATAATTCTGTTTTGGTTTAATTTTGTTTCTATTAATTTTGATTTTTTTTTCTATTATAGGATGGTTTTAGTTTTGTGCTCAGTTTTAGGCATACTAATTTTTCTTATATTGATGCAATTATTAGCACTTAGATTTTTCAGATTTGTTTTTTTTTTTAAGATTACTTTTCAGATTTTACAAGTTATAGATATATTACTAACTTTGTTTTAGTTGATAAACTTTTACTGTTTTAAGTAGCTGATTTGACATTTTGCTAAATTGTATTTTGTTTTAGTGATTTAGCTTTGAATTTTCAACATAGATACTGATTTTCTTCTGCTGTTTGAAAATGATTTTTTTCTCATTATTTTTTTTCAACTAATAAAAGCTGTTTTGAAACATTTGTGAGTGATTTTCCATATCATCAGTCCTAGTTTAGAATCTTAAAATTGATTGGTTTGTTCATACATAAAGTTTAGTTAGTTTTTCATGAAAATTTGATTTTTGGGACAGTTTTGATAGCATTAGCCCGTGTGAGACTTGAGCCTAATTTCTTTTTGTGTGATTCACTCATAGTTGTAGTCATTCTAGAACTTGCATTGACTCTTTTGAAGTTGTTTGTTTTATATGCACTCTTGAGATGATTTGATTTTTTTTAGCCACTTAGCCAAACTGCCTACCTTTTATCATTTTCCATTGTACCCCTGTTTGAGCCTTATTAACCTTTTCTTGATGATTTTTAGCTCATTACAAGCCTTGAAGCCTGAAAAACCATGATAACCCTAATCTAGAAATTTTTAAGGAGCTGTGGAATTGTCTTGGGAAATGGTTTAGAAGATAAGTGTGGGGGTGTTATTGTGAGGTCATTGAGAAATTTTGAAAAAGTGTTGATATGAAAACAAAAAAAAAACAGTGGATACAGTAGTTTGGTATATGTGAAAAAAAATGTCAAGAAAGAGACATGAAAAATGAGAAAAAAAAATTGTGGCTTGAATTGAAAAGAAAAATGAAAAAAAAAATATATAGACAATGAAAATGAAACAAACGAAGTTGGTTTGAGCTAAATTGAGATAGCCTTCTACTTAATCTTTGAAAACTAATTCCCCATGGTTCTTTAATTTTTCCAAGTTTTAAGCCTTACATCCTTTCTATTTCCCACCCTCACCTTGGCCACATTACAAGCCTTAGAAAAAGTCCTTTTGATCTTGAGTGCATGTGGAGTGAGTAGTGGTATTTAGAGGCTTTTCAAGCTTATGGTAATGGTTATGATTGTGAAGTGCTAAGTTGAACCACTATACCTAAACAATTGAGAGAATGAGTGAAACACTTACATTGAGGTGATTATTAGAGCTGTTCCAGGATTAAGTTTGATTGAAATTCTTGCAAAACTTTGATGTGTGAATTAGGTGCTTGAAGGTTGAGAGATTTGAGATTTGAATCAATAGACATTTTGTTTTATTCATTCTTTTTAGTATGTTGAATTTTCTACAGTTTTATGAAATTGGTTTTGTTTAGTTTTCTTTTCTAGTTTTTTCTTGGAAGTACAAAAAGTCTAAGTGTGGGGGTATAATAGCATATGTTTGATTCACACTTTCTTAGACTAATTGCATATTTTAAGTAACCTTTTTGTTTTTAATTTTTTAGTTTTTGATAGAAATTTGTATTTTTGGAGACTTAGGTATTTTAGTAGAAATTAGGTTAATTTTTTAGTTTAAATAGATTTTTAAGTAAACTCCTAGCCCATGGTTTTATTAAAATTTTGTAGATAAACTTGACTGAAGGACAAATGGGATATTACCTGAAAAGATGATGTGGGATATTACCTGAAAAGATGATGGCATTGTCGTCTTTAAGCAAAGATGGAAGTGGAAAGGGCATTTTTGGAAATTTTAGTCTTTGGAAGGTAAATGACTCACATGGTTCACGAGAAGAAGTACACATGCTTTTGGTTTTAATTTTCTTTTAGGAGAAATATAAAAAGTGTGAGGAGAGAGAAAACAAAAGTGTGGTTTGCTTTTTGTATTTTTGTAAAGAAATGTTCCAGGGAGAGAAAAACAGAATAGGGTTCATTTTTTTCTAAAGCTTTTGTGGTTCATTTTCAAAAGCTTTTACTGTGATCAGCGCTTCGTCTTCGATCTTCCATTTTTGCACTCTATTCCTTTACGATTTTTCTTTCATTTGAATTCTTATGCTCTTCTGTTAATAAATTTCATTTTCATTTTGTTGATTACATCTAAAATTTGTGTTTAGAAGCATGTTCTTGTTTTCTTTTGGGTTGTTCGAATTTGTTTCTCATTTGTTCAGTTTTATTATTGATATATTGTTGATTAACTCTTACGTATAAATAGTAGTTAGAAATATTTTAGACCTTGTTGATTCATAAAATAAATTGTAATTGGCGATATGTGATTTTTGGGTTTCTTTATCGCAATTCTTGTTTGGTCTTCCATTCTGGTTTATCTTCTTTTTGTTTTCTTTACTACGTAGTAATAGTAGATGTTTTTTTTTCTGTAGTTATTCTAATTTGTAACCCTTTCATACGTTTCAATTTTACGATTTGGTTATCTCATTCAATTCAATTTTTCTCTACTGTTCTTGTTTCAAATTTCGTTTTGGAAATTGTTGCTTTAGTTTTAATACTGTCAATCCTCTATTTGTTTTAATTTGTCACAAAGAAAGAAATTCTTTTAATGAAATAAATGGGTTTGGGTTTCCTTGGATTCGACCTAGGTTAATCCTATCCTACATTAGGGAAAACTTAGTTTTAATTATGAAAATCATATGCGACGTAATTGGTTTATCACCTACATCTAAGTCGGTTCAAAAACCGACGTTGAAAGCCTTCCAGAACCGACGTAGAAGACCTTTTTTCCACTCGTGACATATAAATAAAATTATATTTTAACAAACAAATTATTTACTTGTTAAATAGATTTTAAATATTTTGTTTGTAATACTTTTGTTGAATATATAAACAGATTTTGAAATAGGTATAGAAGGATATTTAAAATTATGTATATAAAATAAATTTCTACAAAAATTAACAATATATCATAAATCTTAAATTTTTATATCATTCTTCTGCTAGAATTAATCTTTTAAATGATGAATTCGGCCATCATATTAAATTATTGAGTGTTAGAATCCAGTAAAAGAGTCACATACCTGTATCCATTGATGAAAATTGATTACTTGATATGGTTATGATCTTTCTCAATCAAAATCTTCCTTATTCTTTTTGCTGACTTGAGAGTGTCTCCTTTGATGGGATAAGAGACCAAAAAGTTTCTGATTTGGATATATTGGGGACTAACTCTTAACCTCCCCTTTGCCTTTTTAACTTCTCAACGATAGTTCCCATTAAACCAATAACCCGAGAAATTAGGGGGTGTCGTTAAAACTATCTTAATTTTTCGTTAAAACTATCTTAATTTCGAACTTATTTTAACGTTAAGGAGATCAACAATTGATATGATTATACATATATATACCCACAATTAGACGTTAAGAAATGTCGTCTTAACATCCATTTGATGTAACTCTAAATCAAAATGAGCTACTAATGCCATTATTGTTCTAAAAGAATCATTTTCAGATACTGGAGAAAAAGTTTCTTTACAATCTATGCCTTCCCTTTGAGTGAAGCCCTAGCGAATAGACGAGCTTTATATCTTTTGGTATTACCCACAAAATCCCCTTTAGTTTTAAATATCCATTTATAACCAATGGATTTCACACCTTCAGGTAATTCTAATAGATCTCAAATGTCATTGTCTCTCATAGACTTAATCTCATTCTCCATGGCATCAATCCACTTTTGAGAATTAGAACTTTGTATGCCTTGATAGAAGTTTATTGGGTCATCTTTTATTAAACTAATGTCATCCTCATGTTCTTAGAGGTACACAAAGTATTCTTCTGAAATAACATTTCTCCTTTCTTTGGTAGATCTTCTTAATGGCACTTCTTGAGGTTGTTGAGTTTGTTCTATACGTTGTATTTGAGGAGGATTCTCATTGTTGTCTTGTTTTATAAATGTGTCTTGAATAACAATAGGTATGAATACTTGATCATTATCAATAATAGATTCCTCATCTAAAACAACATTCCCAATGTTTCCTTCTCCTCCAAACTCAACACCCTCGAAAAATATTGCATTTCCCGTTTAAAAAATTGATCTTGATATAAGATCATAAACTTGTATCCCCGTGAGCGTTCATCATAACCAACAAAATAACAGGTAACTATCCTTGAGTCTAGTTTTCTTTCATGTGGCTTATAAGGTCGTGCCTCAGCTGGACATCCCCAAATGTATAAATGTTTTAGGCTAGGCCTTTTATTATTCTAGAGTTCATAAGGGATTTTGTTAATTGATTTGCTTGGTACCCTGTTAAGGATGTACACTACAGTCTTTAAAGCTTCTCGTCAAAGCGATTCAGGCAAGGTGGAATGATTGGTCATACTTCTCACCATATCCTTAAGAGTTCGGTTCATTCATTCTGCAACACCATTCATACTAGGTTTGCTACGCATGGTGTATTGTAGAACAATTTTGTGCTCATTTAGAAAACGCGCAAAAGGTCTTGGACATTGTTCTCTTGATCCATCATATCTTATGTTGTATTTACCACCACAATCAAATTTGACAGCTTTGATTTTCTTTCCAAGTTGGAGTTCAACTTCAGCTTTGAAAGACTTGAAAACGTCCAAGGATTGAGACTTCTCATGAATTAAGTATAAGTATCCAAAACGAGAGTAATAATTTATAAATGTAATAAAATATTGTTGTCCATTCCCTGAAGCAGTAGGAAACGAACCACATATATCAATATGTATTAGTTTTAAGACATCTTTAGGTCTCGCTGCACTTAATTTTCTTTCATTTGTTCTTTTCCCCTTGATACATTCAATACAAACTTGAAAGTCCTTTAAATCTAGGATTTCAAGAAATTAAGGGGTCTCATTAAAACTATCTTAATTTATCATTGAAACTATCTTAATTACGAACGTTAAGGAGATCAACAGCTAATATGATTATACATATATATAGCCCTAGACTACGAAAATATAATTTTCTAACATCTTCGTGATATAAAAATTACTTCTAAATTTTAGTTTGATTTGAATATATATTTTTTTTATCTCTATTAAGTTTTGTTCCTTACAATCTTACTAAAATTTTTATATCTAATATTTTTTATTTTGTTTTTTTATTAAAAACGATTTAGATAGAGCTTAAAATAATGAAATAAAACTGTTTATGTAAAGTTTTAAGAAAAGATTTAAAATAAAAAAAAGTAAAAAGAAAAGAAATATCAAATATAGGAAATGCAATCTGATAATTTCTTGGACATAAAATGTATATTTAATCTTCATATTATTTATATTTTTTTAAAAAAAATTTATTTTAAACACCTAAGATATATGATGTAATAAAATAAATAATTTCTCTAAATTTAAAGAATAAAAGATACTAGGCTTGAAAAATAGGATAGACATTTATAAGAAATAATTTTCAATATTCTTTTTTTTTTAAATATACTGGCATCCAGTGTGAGGATCCGAAAGGAAACAATTGGCGTCCCTCGTGAACACCTAACCCAGATTGAATCCCAAAATAAAAACAACAGAGTTGTGCCCATTGCAAGTAATGTGACCAGATCATCTTGGCACATCGAGACTGATAGGATTACACAAACCCATGTAATATCATCTTATATCATTCAAACTTTTATCTATATACAAGTGCTTAAGATACTTTAAAAAGTCTTCATATACATCAAACCTATGTGTCGCAACCGGGATCATGACGGGGCGATCACAAACTTGTTAATTTTTTTTAATAAAAATGTTTATATTGATAATGGAGTCGCCACTATAACTTTTTTATAGAAAAACTATAGAAAAACCAAAAATAAAAAAAATGCCTACAAACCAAATTTAAGATTCGGGAGTCGATTACGTGTGGGGAAGGTGCCAGCACCCCACAACGCCCGTCATAAGACGGTACCTTTAATTAAATGAATAAAAATAAGTGTGGTTCTACAAAATGTTATTTTTCCCAAAAAAAAAATAATTACAGCAAATGAATATATATTTACAAAAAATACAGTTTAAGAATGAATAATAAACAAACAAAATAATAACAGAGACAAATTTTTATTTTTTCTATTTTTTTTTTAA
>Ga0209489_101926_pt1 | contig 42741 bp, 24 predicted proteins | sample SiratrowhiteBW_FD_187527 | JGI IMG/M metagenome (GOLD analysis project Ga0209489, IMG submission 187527) | Root nodule microbial communities of legume samples collected from California, USA - Siratro white BW (SPAdes) (version 2) | ecosystem: Host-associated > Plants > Roots > Nodule | place... | reverse complement strand
TTTTTTTTTTTTTTTTTCGATTTCATTCTAATTAGAAGTGAATGCGTTTACATACGACAAAAATGCAGACTTAAAGATTCAAATTCATCATCATTTTCAAGATTTTATACATAAATGCCAAATTGAAATTGATTTTCAGCAGTCGATGCATAGAAGCAATTGTTGCACTCTTTTTAAGGTCTTATCACTCTGCATACCATGCATCGGGAGAGGGTTGGTGGCAGCAAAAAGTATGTAATACGCTAAGATCATCTGCCAAACACTAAAAATTACTAGTTTTTAAGCAAAGCATTTTTTTAAACAATTTTAATCTGATTATATCTTGTTGAGTCCACATACCAAGAAAACAAGATGTTTAACGTTGTGGCCTCGAGAACACAGATAAAGCAGATGTTTTGCAGCAATCAGCAGCTGCTACTGTTTTACAGTAATTTCTTGTGTTTGTAACCTAACTGAGCATCTCAACGCTAAACCTAATTGAGCATTGAATACTAAAATTAATAAGTTGATGTTAATTTGTCAATATTTTAAACCATTAAATGAATGACACATTTCAATGTTTTCTTATAAGTCAAACTAGGTGAATTTTGAATGCATTCTTCAATCTGACAATCAAATTTGGCATTTATCCATAAAAGCTTAGAAGTTCCAACGCATGTCTGTCATTTGTTAAATGGACAGAAATCCAAATATCAAATTTTAAAAAACAATTTATTTAGCATTTGAAAATAAAAGCAATATTTTTAATATATCATTCGCGTAGTTGATAAAAGTAAAATTAATTGATTGTCACATTGGTTTCATAGAAACTATAAGGTTTAAGTTAAAAGATAAAGATTATTTTTGTTATAAGATTGCAAGTTGAAAAGATATAATTAATTAATGAGAAATTTATATTTTAAATTTTATCTTATATGTTAGAAAAAAATATATAAATGAAATATTTGGGATATTCTAACCATTTTACAGTTAAATAAAACTGTACAAATATAGATTGAAATCCCTTATAAATTACATAATGTTATAATCTCATCTAATATAAAAATGAAGACCTAACGAAAATAGTTATAAAAATAAACCTTACAAATATAGTTATCAGTAATGTTCAGTCTCGTACTTCAGGAGGAATATATAGAGGCAACCTTCTTTCTAAAAACATATTTACGTATTATGAGAGTGGTTGTCTCATCTTTCTTGTTTTCTTTAGTACCTTGTTTATAATTTTGGTGTAAATTATATTTCATCTTTTGAGAAATAAAAATAAAATTGATTTGCGACATCGGTTTCATAGAAAATACAATATGTAAATGAAAAGATAGAGGTAATTTTTTTTTATAATATTTCATCTTTTGAGCTAAAAGATAGAAATAATTAATGAAAGAAAAAAATATATATTAAAATTGTAAAGTTTATTCATAATCAATATTAATTTATTCTTTTTTGCTAGTGATACTGCATAAAGAAAAAATCTGAGATAAAAAAATTATTAAGTAATTTCATTTATTTTCTATCTTTTCTCACTTAACATCCAAATATTATTTCTCCTATTTCAAAACAAATGAATAATTTAAAAAAAATATATATAATCAAAGTTTTCACACTAATTTATTGAATTGAAAACTTTTAAGTGTTTATTCTAATAACATAATTAAAGATATCATTATTTTCTGTGTTACTCTACAGTTAAACTAAAAGAGCTAAATTAATATATAATTTGATATAAAAGATAATTAAGGATGGTTTATTTATTTGAATTAACTTAAATTTTATGACATATATTCACGTGGGTTTTACAATGTTTTTACTTAAAGACATTATAAATCATGTAATATTTTAGTATAGTTTGTTTACTAATTAAATATTCAAATCAACAATAATTTCTTTACTATCTAAAATATAGAATAAGTTTTATATTTTAGTGTTCAAAATTCAATTACTATGATTCACAAAACAAAGGTTCATAATATATAAAATTAAACAAATATACTATCAGTGTTGTCAATTATTTAAAGTTTTAAGTATTTAATTTAATATACTATTGTATTTACCATAATTAATCACAATGAAGTTATTAGTAATCAAATCTTTAATTTACACTAACCAGTAAAACAGTATAATAATATAATTCATTAATATTATAGTTTTTAGTGATAATAAATATAATAGTTTTATTCCTTTTAATATAAATAATCATATAATATTCATCTATATTTGTTTAGATAAACATAATTATGATAAACTCTTCTATTACATATTTTTTAAAACCAATTGTTTAGTTTCCAAAAAAAATACCATAACGATAATTTTTTTTCATATTATTATATTACATATAATAATTCAACTACATAAATGGTGGGTCCCTATATTCGTGTATATAAGATGTATGTGTTGGATGATATGTGAGTGTACTTTAACTTTATTTCATGTTTTGTTGTTGTTGCAACATGTTCTTTATCTCACATGGATTGATAAGATTCTATAACTATTTTATTCTATTTAATAGCTTTTCTTGATATTAATAGTGTGTTGTTATAAATATTATAATTACATGTATTTTCACATATATTGATTTGATTCCATTATTAACTAAATACAAGTATGATTTAATAGTTAATGTAATATTGAAAATCCTATTGTGAAAGGATGGAAATCTATTATAATTGATATAAAATTTAAAAGTTCATCCTTTTATAATGCATTTTATAAAACTATAAGTACAAAATCTTATTGAAGTTCCAGCACCAAATTCTATTAAATTATTGAATAGTATATTAATTAAAATTTATAAAAATTATTAACAAAGAATGATTATATATACATATATAAAATAGTGTAAATAGAGTACACTCTAACTCAATACACATGCAAAGATTATAAACATACACTTGATTTAGTAGTCCTCTTCATCATAATTTATTAGAATAGTCTTTGCTAAGTACTAGTTTATGCAATACATAAAGTCTTCTCATCCTTCTTAGTTACTATAAATATGTTAAATTTTTTTTCTTAAAAATTTGTATAAAAAATAAAGAAAAAGTAACAAATAAGTATGGAGTAAATAGTCTAAGTTTAACAATAAATTGTTACTTCCAATCAGATATAAATAATTTTAAATATTTTTTGTGTTATGTTTTATGTTTGTATGTTTAGTTGTATTTGTTAATTAATTTCAATCCATATAATGTGTTATAGGCAAATAATATTAATTATTATGAAAATTGTGTGTTTTTTTTAACTCTACGACACTAAGGAACAAATTAGTAAAATGAAAAAAAGTATAAAATGAAATATCATTAACTTATGATATGGAAGACATATATCTTGAAATAAAACAGAAAACACATTATAAATTTAGTAAAAGAAATGCATGTCATAAATTCAATCTATATTTAGCAGATTGATTAGCTGTTTTTTCATGTATTCAAAAAATGATATGATTTCTTTTCTTGTCATATTGACTAATAGTGCCAATGATCTTAAACTGTACCTGAAATTTGTATCTTTTTTCATAATCAACCACGTATTATATATGATCATTAACTTCAATTTTTATATGATCATTATTTCAAAACTAGTATTGTCATGTTATTCACTTTGAAGTATTCAATCATTTTAACTACATATATTTATGATATTAGCATGCATCACTCAATAGTTTTGAAAATCATAAGCAGAATTTTGAAAAAATAAAGAAGGTAACCAATAATTTTGACAAGATGCCCCATGCATTAAAATGTGCTTGTTATTACCATCTTAGATATTTCATCAAATAAAACCAAATGGACCATACAAGATGTTATTTAATGCATCATCCACTTAGTTTTGTTTGGCAAAATATCCGATTATAGCAAATACATTTTAATAGATGGGGTGTCTTGCCAAAACCATTGATTATCTTTTTCATCTTTTCAAATTTCTATAAATGATTTCTCAAAATAAATGATTCCTCAAAACTATTGAATGATGCATCTAATTCTGAAACAAACTATTTTAAATTTATTCATGTCAACGTTGAAGTTAATAATATAATACGTGGTTGATTACGAAAAAAAAAAATACAAGTCTCACATAGATTGAGATCATTGGAATTATTATATAAGAAAACAAATCACATCATTTTTGAATATATGAAAAAAGAACTAATCGGTGTGTTAAATATAGATTGAATTTATGACTTTTATGCGTTTCCTTTATTAAATATATAATGTTTTTTTGTTTCATTTCAAGATATATGTCTTCCATGTCATAAGTTAATAAGTTAATGATATTTCATTTTACATTTTTTTTTTCATTTTACTAATTTGTTGCTGAGTGTCGTAGAGTTAAAGAAACACAATTTTCATAATAATTAATATTATTATTTGCGTATAACACATTATGTATATAGCTAATTAATTATTGAGCAAACTCACCATTACAAGTACCATTTGTTTCATTAAAAAGTCTGCCGATCTAAAATTCAAATGGGTGATCTAAGTAATGTGTAGACAATGAAAATCCAAATTGGTGTCTTTTCAAGACGGGCAAGCTCAGTCAAGGCCGACGACCAGTCAAGGCCGACGACTATTTCAAATTCAGCAAAGCCCAAGATTTATACTTATTTATTCTAAGGGTTTATACTTTTTAAATTTTGTATAATTTACATTTAATGGAAGATTAAGTTCAAAATTATTTTATTTTTTTAAATTAAAAAAATAAACTTAAAACAATTATCCATATGTAAAAATTAACAAAATTAATATCAATAATATAATTAGAATTAACCTAAGTAAAAATAGAAAAAATATATATTAATTAATATGTATTAAATAGTGTACTACAAATTCAAAAGAATTCATTCACTAGAAGTCGATTTTGATGTCAATTTTTATAAGTTAGAGGGGAACTAACCAAGTTTACTATTTTACCTGTGAAACAGACTTAATAAACATGTTTATAAACAGTGAACTGACTTAATATCATTTTTATAAATAAGAGATACATCATATGAGTATGTCTATTATTTCTATCACTTTTCACTTTTATTTTTGAACAACAAAGAATGAATAAAATAAAATAAAACACTTAAGGGATGTTTCATCAACCCTTGTAAGGCACACCCTATCCAAGAATAAGTGCCACAACTACCAAAATATTGATCTATACAAAAAGACACTCTACTAAACAGATCAAAAACCAGGATACTAGGGGCACCAAAAGAAAAAAAAAACCAGAACCAGTATCCAAGAAGATATCACTTCTCACTTATATTCAAAACTAGCTTGATCATCGGAGTACCTTTGCTTTGTTCCCCCAGTCGAGTAGAAGGAGACACTTGACTTAGAGAATTCACCAGATCTCATAAGACACTCCAAATACTTCAAGTCGGTCCCACAACATAGAAAACTCTTAGTATACCAACCTATTCCCTCATCTCACCTATACACTCACCTCAACCTACTCCGTCACCTCAGTCCATAAACTCATCCCAACCTACTCATTCTACCTGAAACATTTTGAAATCCACAGTGAGACCTAACTATCTTCAAACAAAAAGGTAGCTATGCCCAAAGCAACCAACAAATGAACACTTTTCACGTACCATGTCAAAGAATCACTTTGATACCACGATTTTGCTGACAGAAATGAGAGATGAATTGGAAGATTATAAGAGAAAGAATGTTGAAGAGATGAAAAACTTGACAAGAAAATTCGAGACTAAAGAGAAAATTAGCTGAAATAGAACTGAACACCTTCCCTGAGATGGAAGACACTGACACCTCAGTAAGGCTTGCCCCTTTACATTATTGAGTTGATTGAGAGTCAGCACTTAACTACCAGTCAACATAATATTATTGTTCATTCTTCCTCTTCATATTAAGAAACCCCCTCACAGACGAGAAAATGGAAGTCCCACTCCTACCAAATTGGAGAAACCCAGTTTTCAAGATGTATGACGAAACCACAGACCTAGATGAGCATTTGGACTTTTACACAACCCAAGTTGGTCTTTTCATCCTCGATGATGCTATCATATGGCGAGTATTCTTCACATCCTTGAAAGGCACTTCATTGAGTTAGTTTACTCAGTTGTCTCCCTTCTCAATTGACAGTTTCTAGACCTTAACTTCCGTGTTTGGAGTCCAGTTTGTCACCAGCCGACCTCACCAATTAACCTCCCTCTCCTTAGTCAATATTAGACAAGAAAAACAAGAATTGATTCGTGCTTTCATGAAAAGATTTAGAAAGATGACTCTGAAGATAAAAAAATTAAGTCCAAAAGTCTCCCAACACTACTAAATAACGACCTTGAAACCAGATCCTTTTTTCTGATAGCTTGTACAAGAAACATGTAATCAATTTTGAAGAGTTGAGACCAAGAAGGGCGAAATTTATGCAACTGGAATGAAGGATTCCATGAGACAAATTATAGAAGAAACTGCCCCAAAGAAGTCAAATACATATGTGATGAGAAAATATGGGGAAATGACAGTTTTGATATTCAGTCTGATAAAAGGACAATTTTGGGAGGATATTGATGCCACATTCGAGAAAGATGAGAAGGTGAGTGATAAGTCACGGGGTTGATCGTCACAGGATATCCTGATAAATCATATTTGGGTTCTTGTAAATCAGAACACCATAAATTTCTCAAAGATAAAACTCAATTTTATTTCCAAAATTCATCTTACATTTCTAAATACATCCTCTTATAAGACAAATTACATAAGCCCTTCTAGATTCTATATTAATCATGACAAGGAAGGAATGATATGATCTTCAGGGGATCAATATAATTTAGGATTTTCTTTTATAATTTTTTATTATGTATTTTAATTAAGTTGTTGAATGGTTCACATAGAAAAAGAAAATCCTAAATTATATTGATCCCTTGAAGATCATATCAATATGAGGCTGAGATGGAAGACAAGTCTTGGGACAAGATGGACGAGAAGTCCTAGGCTGAGATGGCTGAGAAGTACCAAGCTGACATGGTCAAGATGGACAACAAGTCCTAGGTCGAGATGGACGACAAGTCCTAGGTCGAGATGGACGACAAGTCCTAGGTCGAGGTGGACAACAAGTCCTAAGCCGAGATGGCCAAGCAGTACCAATTTGACATGGCTGAGATGGAGAAGTCCTAGGTTGAGATGGACGAGAAGTGCTAGGTTGAGATGGCGGAGATGAACGAGTAGTTTTAGGCACACGTGGCTAAGATGGTCGAGAAGTTCTAGGACGAGATGGTCGAGCACCAGATAGACGTGGCCAACATGGACGAGAAGTCTTAGGACAAGACGACATAACTGTGGTGATAGACTAGAAAACCACAAAGCAAAAGGAAAATCCATGATTGTCGTTCATTGTATTTTCTCTCTCCCCTGTCCGAGCTTGTGCTTGTATTTTTAAACTACCCCAATCAAAAGGATGAAGTTCAGATATCATACCTTGAGAATCCACAATAGTAATTTAGGAGTTGTACTCTAAAAAAATGTGTTATCATTATCATCTTTATCCTTTGAAGGATCACGTGAGGGGATCTCTATTTTGAGAGAATTGTAAGAATTAACTTCAAACACTCTAGAGTTTGGGAATACCTAGTTATAATGGCTCAAGTATATGGACTAATCACATGTCTCCAAAGTTATTATGAGGTGATCTTCTTCTTTGACTATGTACTTCATGCAACCTGGGTAAACTTGTCATTTCTAATAACTCTCTTAATAAGGCCATCATAAACAAATCTTCGATTTCTGATTAGTTAGGGTGACTCAAGGCCAAGCAAGTAAACCAAAAGTTTTAGGCCTCAAAGACCTAAAAAAATTAATACTAATACATTATTATAAAATTAAATAAATATTTAATAAATTAAACTTAAAAATAATTTTTAATTAAAAATATAAAATATCTAACTGACTCTATATCGGTACTGTATATATTCTTTAATGACTTCAAATTTATATTGGTAATGTAAATATATAAATATTATTTAATAAATAATATTCTTAGAACTTTCTCTTAATAAATTAATAATGTTTTTTTTAAAAGACATTGAACAAACAAGCAATTCACAATATTTAAACTTTCCAATTTTCTGTCTTCCTACTGTTCCATTAGATTGTCATTGTCTATTTATATCTCATTCCCTTTCCTAACTCTTCCATTTATCTCTTTCCTTTATCTGACTTTTTCACTTATCTTTTTTCTTTTTCAAACTCTTTTATTGGTTATTCCATATTATTGCTTCAATTTAAATGTTTGTTTGTCATTAAACTATTATCTAATTTAAAATTTGTTTTATCATTTTATATTGTGTATTTATAGGTGTGTCTCCATTTGGATGCTTGAAGCGGAATTAGAATTTGTGTTGACTTTTGCTCCTTTTGAATGATATAAATTAATATCAGTTTGATGAATTGATCTCATCATTTTATTTTTTGTTATTGTTTAATTAATTTCAAAATAATATGTATATATTTAAAGAAGAGTATTAGAAATTTAAAATTTATAGTTGACCATTAATTTTTAAACAAAGAAATAAAAAAATCTGAATTTACTAATCATCTAAAAATAAATACTAATTATAACTATACAGGAAATCAATAAGAATAGAATCAAAGGTATAAGTCTTATATCTAAAAGATTCCTGTGGTACATAGACAAAATCATGACTTTTCCTGTTGATTAGTTTATAGATACTTGGTTAAAGTTTTCTTAATAAGTTGACTCAGGTATTCATATTCCACACCTTGGATGTGAAGATTCCAAAACATAACTTATTATCTCTAAAAATAGTATGTAAATCCAGTAAAATAATTTTTATAAACGATCCATTTCCAATATGTGAACTAAAATAAAAAAGGTTAATAATAAAAAAAATATAAAAATATTAAACAAAGTAAAATAAGATTAGGAATTTACCTGAAACACTCGTTCATTATATTTTTCTACGGTTGTTTAAGCTTCCATATCATAATTAAGAATAAAACTCAAAACCAAAATCATAGAAATGAATGAAAATAAATTATTCTCAACATCCATTTATTTTGACACTGAACAACAATATCTCTTTATTACACACTTTAAAAATTATTATGAGTTATAAAAATCGGTGAAAGAGCAGAAGAAGAAACAAGATGGTTACTGACACAAGAAGAGAGTGGTGATAGAAAGGAGGCGGAGGTCCTTTTAGGGTTCACATGAGAACTCTTTTATGCTTTAAGAATTTATTTGAAAAATATTAAATGAAACTTATGCAAATTAATTAAAGAGATAAGACCTTTTACCCTTAAGAAATAAAATAAAATAAACAATTTTATTATAAAATATAATTTAAATTTAAATATAAAAATCTCAAAATAATAATATGTGCTCTCCATTATTAAATCAATTTAAATGTTTTAACAAAAAATTTTAAATGTTATCAAATCAAATTTTAATTTTGTCCGTAAAATAACTTAAAAATAATTAATATAACAATGATAAATATTTTAATGTATCAGTGAGAGGAAAAAATATATTTTATATTTTATATTAAAATAATATGATATTAATATTTAATAAATCTTCAAAATGATAAAGATATAATAGTATAATCTTTTATATTTTAAATAATATAATATTTATAATAATTTTTGTACAATTACAAATTTATTATGTTTATATGAGTTGAACATTTATATATATATATATATATATATATATATATATATATAACGACTTTGTACGTAATATGTTCGTACAATTAGAAACACATTTTAAATGTACTAAATATTTTTAATCTTTAATTTTTAATGATTTGCAAATAATATAATATAAAAAAAATTAATTAATTTAATAATAATCAGTGAAAAAAATTAATTTATTTTTTAAAAAACATATCAGTGATTGGTACGTGACTATATATGTGAATTTAATAAAAAATTAAAAAATACATAACAAAATAATTATTCCTCTCATGTATTTGACTTTAGTAGTTACTGAGACACATAAAATTCCATGAAAGAAAAGAAGATACTTAATCATGAAATTGAAGTTAACATTGTTAAAGATCATATATTAAGCTTTAAAAGAGAGGATCAATAAATCGTGGATTGACATCATGAACGAGATTTGACACCATTTAACTAAAAAATAACAAGAATTATATCATGATCGAGATTTGACACCATTTAACTAAGAAATAACAAGAATTATACCATGATCTTCTTTTTTCTAAATGTACGTAGTAGTATGAATTTGAGGGATTTTCATATTGGTCCATAGTGTTGTGCCTTTCTCTTTGCATCAAGAGCAAGGATCTTTACCAAACATGTAGATAATGAAGCGAGAAGAATGGTGCAATGTAAGCATAGCTAGTTTTATCCGAATCTAATTAGGAAATGAGTTTAAACTTAACACTTTTTTACAAAATCAGCTTGTAAAGTGATGATTGTCTACACTTATATACTGTAAATTGACCTAATTTTTGGTCTATGTGAGATTTCCAATACATCCTCTACCTACTAAATCTAATTAATTAACATATTATATTAAAATTTTATACGATTTATTTATAATAATAACTATAATATAAAAGGGTTGGAACACCTTAAATGTTCCTAATTTAATATATTTATTATTATTGATAAAAGAATACTAAAATAGTACATGATTTATAAAGTCTTTAAGTAGAAATATGTGTAAAAATCATATAAATATACGTAAAAAATGTTAATTTAAATAAATAAACTATCATTACTTATATTTCATATTAAATTATATATGAATTTAGCTTTTTTTGTTCAAGTCTATAGTAATTACATACCATAATCATGTGTTTATGTTAATGTGATACACACGTAAAAAAATTTCAATCCAATCAATTTTGATTAATATTCTTTTTAAATTTTTTTAAATAGGAGAAATAGTATTTATATGTAATTTAAGAGAACGAAAAATGAAAAATAGATTAAGTTACTTAAAATCTTTTTACATTAAAGATTTTGTTCTAATAACATTATTTGGTGTTATCTAATAAGATTTTCCTCTAAATTATATTTTTTATATTAATTATCTGATATTCAATCTTTTATGAATGAGTTAACAAACCTATCACCGTATTTAAATGGATAAGACTCTTGAAAATGGAAAAGAGAACCAAATGATTCATATTCTATGGAAAGTGTATACAAAACAGTGTAGAATAATGCTTGTGATGAAAAGTTCTTCTAGGAATCTGGAGATCAAACTGTAATCTCTAATGAAAAACACTTCATTTGGAGAATAGACCTAAATTACATTGCAACTAGGGATAACCTTAAATATAGGAGAATTGTGGTGAATAGTAAATTATGTGCATTATGTAAGAAAAAGGAGAAAATATCCAACACCTACTTTTAAACCATAAGATATCCAGACTGGTCTAGGATTTATGTGACAAGTGGATCAGTTTTGCCTAATAATGTTATTCAACACTTTCACCAATTTAATATTCTTCTATGAATAACAAAGAAAACATAATATGAAAATTTATGTGGATGAAAATAATGAAAAGTATTTGGAAACATAAAAATAATGTGATTTTAAAAAATCTTGTAACTGATGGGAAGGAAATATTTGGAATTACTGTAGGGATTGAAGATGGATTAGAAACATAATTAAAAAAAAAAAAAAAAAAACTTATCCTTTTCAGTTTGGTTTGTTTGTCCAAATGCATGTATTAGTAATATACAAAAATAAGCCCATACCTTCTAAGAATCCATGTCCAAGTTTTTACTTATACTGCCGAAAACACCTCACCAAGACACCTTGTTCCTAAATATGACATGATTTCTGGACTTCAATAAATTCAACACAACATCTATTCAAACTATTTTGCATAATGTATTATACTTATAAACCTAACTCTGTAAGCTCAGAACTTTGAAAATATTACATGGCATTGCCTTCCTCATTCCAAACCCATGTATCTTGCAAATCAATCCTCAAAGGTATGTTTTGCAACAAGTTTAAAAACTCATCAATCATTCCCACTCAAACCACCTCCTCCTCCATCTACAAACCCGTTCCCACTTATTATCAAGCCACACTCCTACATTATTCACCCAAGCATCCTTTTGGAATGAATTAGCAAAAATTCTAAGATACTTTTCTCTAAGAGTAAAACCTCCCACCCAACTTTCCTCCCATAGCAAAACCTTACCCGAACCTAATTTCCAATTGTAGCTATCCTGGAATCACTGTCCTTCTATTTCTCCTCCACACACCTTTCTGGGATCTCTTAACCAATTAGATTCGTAAGACCTATCTATGTTCATCTCAAATTGTTCTCAAAGTGTCTGCTATTCTCGCCATGTGCATTATGGTTTTTTAAGTCACAAAGGGTATCAATAAGTTTGTAAGTTTGTGTAATAATGAAAATTTTTAACTTTGTATGTAATTGAACATTTGAAACCATTTAGTCATATTTTATATAAGGGTTGAAGTATCATTAAAATACTTTCTATTAATTCATTTTTATGCTAATAAAACAAAATGCAAGACTCGAACGATAAAAAATTAGATGTAGTAGTAGGATCACCTCGAGTACTGAATATTGCTATAATAACTATTTTTGTTAGTTTCATTTTTTTATATTAGGTGAGAGTATATATAACAATATGTAACTTGTAAGAATTTCAATCTATATTTATAGTTTTATTTGACTGTAAAATGGTTAGAATATTCTAAATCCCATTTATATATTTTTTCTAATAAATAATATAAAATTTAAAATATAAATTTCTCATTAATTAATTAATTAATTATACCTTTTCAGCTTGTAATCTTATAACAAAAGTGATCTTTATCTTTTAACTTAAACCTTGTAGTTTCTATGAAACCAATGTGACAACCAATCAATTCTACTTTTATCAATTACGTGGATGATATATTAAAAAGATTGCTTTTTATTTTCAAATTCTAAGTAATTTGTTTTTTTTATAATTAAATAAACTGTAGTAAGTTTTTTAAAATATGATATTTGATTTTTTGTTCATTTAACACTTATGATAATTTTGTATGCTTGCCAAAGTATTGTTACTTTTTTTTATGTATCTTCAAAGAAATATAGGAGTCTAAGAAGTGATTTAAACAATATGAAAATTAAAGTTATGATTAGTTATTTAAAGTATATAATGAGTTATTTATTATTAAAAAAATATTTAAATGTGAAGCACGAATGCTTTAAGAAAAATAAGTCATGTGTTTATGTAAATGTTTTTTATAAAAAATGTGGTTTAACTCTAACAGATCTGCTTCTGATTCTATCGTAACAATTTAATATAAAAAACGTATATTTCCACCTTAAACACAGTTATCTAAAACAGAGGGTGAAAAAATAAAAGGTAAAGTTTCTTAAAAATAATAATGATGGGTACATGCAGATGAAAATAAATGATTTATGAGTTTAATTGGTACAAACATTGAATATGTGTACAAATGGCAGACACATTGTAACTTCTCAAGTCCTATACATAAATGCCAAATTTGATTCATGCGTGTTTCTTAGCTCTCCATGCAAACAAAATTCACCGATAATTTGTCTAGAAAACGTTGAAATGTGTGCCAATGCTTTAAATGTTAACAAATTAGCATTAAACGCATTAATGTAGCATTGAGATGCTGAATTAGGTTAAAAAAAAGCAGAAGCCGATGCTCTTTACTGCTCAACATTTGCTTTATCTGTGTTTTGGAGGCTACAGCATTAAATTTCTTCTTTTCTTCATGTGTATCCACCAAGATATAACTAGTTTAATATTGTTTAAAAACAAAATGCTTTGCCAGAAAAGTAGTAATTTTAGTGTTTGGCTGATGATCTTAGCGTAACGTATTCGTAATAAGTGTACTTTCCATAATTCTAATAAATGTCAAATTTGACTGTGAGACGATGCATGCCTGTAAATTATTTCAATGCATAGAAAATGCTAATGAAATGAGCAAAGACATTAAATAGGATAGGAAAATTGATCAGAATAAATGCTGCTGAGATGCATTAGGAGGATCTATCTGTCTTCCATAAGATTCAAAGTTATTTGTATTAACAATAAATTTTCATAACCATCTATTTACTTATCAAAATATTCTTTGCTAACTTTTTATATATACATTGAGATTGTGTAGAAACTTAAATAATAAATTTTAAAAACAAAAATGTTACCATAAGAGAAAGTTACTATTTAAATTCCACACTAAACATAAATTTAAAGAAATTTTTTTATGTGTTTTCTTTTATTGCACGAGTCTACGGTAGATTGATTAAATAAGAGTAATTAAACAATTAAATATAACTCTCTTATTTTTATTTGAATTGCACTTTAATTTTGTGATTTTTTATCAGTAATTATAAATAAAATTAAATAAGATAATAGAGATACATCAACCTTTATACAATATATAAATATGCACATCAAAACATAAAAAAAACACATAAAATAGCTTTTTACTTTTCTCTTTAACTTAAAAGTATTAAAAAAAAGTTGATCTTTTAATAAATTGATTAAGATAACTTATTTGCTTGAAAAATCTTTGAAAATTTGATTTGAAATTCAGGAAACTATACAAACATTACATGACCACACCCTAGTTCATCTCTTAGGGTCCAAACACATCCAACATAAGATAATAAACAATAATTTTTGACATGAAAGTATTTTTCAATAATTTTAACTGATAGACTTTAATTATTCAATTTATAAAATTTCAGTGATGTTATTACTTTGATCAACCTAAATCATATCCATATTATTATTACTGATGTTATTTTACGAACAAATGACATGCGTTAACAGGTATACAAAAATCTGAGGTTTTTTTCTTTTTCTTTTTTTTAATTTGGTGTAATTCAAACCCGTATTTGTCGAAAATGTGAAAAAGAAAATTATCACTAGAGTGAGTAACTAGGGTCAACCTGGTATGATCTAATGATGATCAGAATCAATGTATGAGTGAATTGAATGATGTTATTATTTTTATTGTATTGTTTAAATATACGTTTTTGACATGTGTTTAATAGTAATAAGAATAAATTTAAAATAAAAGTTTTAGTTATAAATAATTATTTTCATTTAATTATAATTAATTATCTATTTTTTTTTAAGAAACTAAAAATACATCTACATAGGAATTGTGGCAAATGCATAGTGACACTTAATGTATTAATTGAAATCGTACTAATGGGATGTTAATACAAAAATTGTCACTCTCTTACACTATTTCTTCTCTCCTTAAATCAAAATGTCTAACTGATATAAATGATGAAACAAATTTGAAATTTTTTTACTTATTTTCTTCTTTTCTCTGTCTCTTATTGGTTCTTCCATAATATTATTTCAATTTGAGTTTTTAATTGTCATTAGGCCATTTTTTAATTCTAAATTTGTTTTATCATTTATATCGTGCATTTATGCGTGCTTATTTGGAGAATTGGAACTGTAGATTGAGGAATTAGAGTTTGTGTTCACTTTTTCTCTTATTGAGTGCTTCAATATTAGGTAAAAATAATAGGAGAACTGAGTGGCAAACTCATACCGAGAACGTGGAATGCCACTCATCTCAAAATGTATTACAATTAAATATAAAAGTAGGTACAATGTACTCTTTTCTCGACTTGGATTTTTTTCTAAGGAGGGTTTTGACAATCTAGATTTTAACGAGGCATGTACCTGAAATATTCAATAAAATGATGATTCTTATATATTTTTTCAGTTGTCAATTTTGATGGGAACCGATCACAAAGTCGAGTTCACCCCAAAATAAATATAAAAGACTAAGCAAACGCTTAAGTCAAAGTAACTCGGGAGACGAACAAATGTCAAGTCCTCTTAAATTGAGTACGATACTACAAAGACTAACCAAACACTTAAGTAAATAAAGCTCAGGGAACAGGCAAACACTTAAGTTCTCTCCAACCAAGTATACTCTTCATAATTAAGCAAACGCTTAGGTAAACTAAGCTTGGAGAACAAGCAAGCATTTGAGTTTTCTCAAAACGAGTATAACATTCGAGACTTGACAAACACTTTAGTCAACAAATATCGGGTGTCGAACAAACGTTCTATGCGACTTAGACTAAGAATAATATTTAGGCAATCACCAAAGCCTATATCTAGAAAGCGAACAAACATTCATACAAGATTGCTAACAAATTGTTCTTATAAGTCAAACAAGAGATGAATAGGGTTCATTACAGAAAAGTAAAGCTATTACAGAAGATCAATCATCTACAAGTTGGCCATCCACCACCTCCTTGCCTAAATCAAATTGTGTCACTTGAAGTTCAGGGGAGGAGAGAAGAGCTTGGCATGGCCTTCATAAAACCCTCTTCACAAGTATTTACACAGGCCTTCTACAATTGAGCTTTTTCCACTTTCCACTCGGCGTCGCCTTTGGAGAGTTGCTCAATCTTCTCTTTCAATGGGTTAACTTGGGACTTGGTGTCTCTGAGCTTCTTCTCTAACGATTCCAACCTCTCTTTCAATTGCCCGATGTTAGCGTCTAACCGCCTATTCAGTCCTTGGCATTGGGAGAGTTCCAGCTCTTCGGTCGAGAACACAAAGTCTCTCTCTGATTTCTTTTTGAGCAACTCCTGTACTTGCTTCTCCAATCTAGCAACCTTGTCTCCGTTCCTAACCTCCATTTTCACATTGTTAATAATGCCTTACTAAAACTTTTCGCAAACTCTAACATACTAATCTTAATTTCCTAATTCCCGACCTTCATTCCTTCTAAAATACCTTTGTTCTCCACTTTTTTTCACATCCATTGCCAATCCTTCATCAACTATTAAGAACAGAAATGGGGCAAGTGGATCGCCTTGTCTAACCTCCTTCCCTAGAATAAACTCTGATGTGGGACTGCTATTTACTAAAATAGACACCGTAGCAAACCTAAGATAGCCTAGGATCCATTTGATCCATTTATTGCTAAAACCTAATCTCACCATCATATACTCAAAAAACTCTCAACTCATTGTCTCATGTGCATTTTCAAAATCAACTTTAATGATAGCACAATCCTTCTTTCTTTCTTTTCATGTCATTTATTACTTCATTTACCACCACCATCGAATCCAATAATCCTATATTTTTTAAGAAGTTGGTTGTTTGTCACCTATGACCTTGTGTAGAACCAAATTCAATCTCCTAGCTAGGACCTTAGATATAATCTTATATAGGCTATGGTTGATAAAAGAAAATCTTGTTTAGGCATTCTATTAGTGAGATGGGTCTATACTCATCCAAACCTCTAGGATTACCAACCTTTGGGATAAGAGAGATGAAGGATGCATTGGTACCTCATGGCTAGCTGCCATGCAGTGAAAATTATTCATTGCCTTCATTATGTCTACCATAACCATATCCCATGCTTGTTTTAGTAAAAAATAAATTTAAAACCATCCAGTCTTGGACTTTTATTACCTTCACACTCCCACACATCCTATTTAATTTCTTCCTTAGAAAATTTCTAATAAGTCCTCTATTATCCTCCTCTTTAATCTTTATCGTAGTTAAGATCACAACGAGAGACAACGATCCAAAGAGAAAAATGAGATGAAATGGATTTTGAATGAATAAAATGTTTATAAAAATGAGTGTGATTTTATAAAAATGTTTATTTCTTTCCCAAAATAGAAATGAAAATGTAAGTAAAAACAAAAAAATATTTTTTAAATAAGGCGACCTGACAAGGATTGACCTTGCTCCTATGTGTTTTCATCAATGATGGAAAATCAGTGTATACATAGTTCTAAAAAAAAGTTGTTTGTTTGAGACTTTGATGTTTTTTAATTTTTAAAAAATTTTGTACTTTTTATTTTATAGAAATTTGATATTTTTGTATTTTTAGTAAGAATTAAAAACTAAACTGTATAGATACATAATTTTTAATAGAACAATTTGAGAAAAAAACATTAGGCCAAATGCAATCGGAGAAGGCATTCGGAAAAGAATTTGGGTCATTCGGTTTTGGCTTTCAACTAAAGTCTTTCGGTCAAAGACTTTCCGTTAAATGCTTTCGGAACATGCATTCAGCTCAGACTTTCGCACCATGCATTCGATTGAGGCTTTCAAAAATGGCTCTCAGACCATGCATTCTGTCGCAACCGGGATCACGACGGGGCGATCAAAAATTTGTTTTAAAAATATTTAGATAATTAAATAAAGATTTGGAGTCGTCACTACAGTTTATTATGGAAAACCATAGAAAAACCAAAAAAAAAGAAAAAAAATAAAAATAGTCTGCGAACCAGATATGGATTCGGGAGTCGGTTTCGTGTGGGGAAGATATTAGCACCTCACAATGCCCGTCCTAAGACGGTACCTTTAATCAAATGGATAAAAATAAGTATGGTTTTTTTTAAGTATTATTTTTCCCAAATAAAATAACAACAAATAATAAAAGCAAACAAATATATTTATAAAAATGTCTACAAATTACAAAGCAAATAAACAAAGAAAATATTTATTATTTTTATTTGGACCCAACAAGGCTTGACCTTGGTCGTACGTATCTCTATACAGGATAGAAAATCAGGGTACACGTAGTTATGTTTTAAGAATTTGTTTAATGGTGTTTGATATTGTAAATTTTTTTGTTTTGAAATTTCTATATTTTTAATATTTTTCCTTTTTAAAGCTGTTTTATACTTTTTTTTAAACTGTTGTCAATTTTTAAAAACTGTTTTATAGATCTTTTATTTTTGAAACTGTTTTAATTTTTTAAATCTGTTTTAAACATTTTAAATCTAATTTTAAAAGGTTGTTTTATTATATTTTAAATCTGCTTTTTTTTTTTAATTTTTTTAAAAACTGTTTTATAGATTTTTTTTAACAACGTTTTATATATATATATATATATATATATATATATATATATATATATTTTATGCTTTTAAAAATGTTTTTTTGTATTTTTTTAAAGATTGTTTTTTTTATTAAAAACAATGGTTTATAAAAAACTATTTTTATTCTATTTTAAGAAAAGAATTTTCTTTCTTATATATTTTTTTAAACGAAATATTTTATTTTCGAAAGGGAAAAAACTATTTTTAGATTTTAAAATAAAACATTTTTCTTTATTTTTATATGAAACCGTTTTTATATTTTATTTTCAAAAAATGTGTTTTTTTACCTTATATTCAAAATAGACTTACTCTTGTATTTATTTTATTTTTTAAAAAAACAACAAAAATTAGTAAATTAACGTGATAAAGAGGAAAATAAAATAGTAAAATAGAGGTTGAGTAAAATAACAAACCAAAAAAACTTAATGAAATTATCATTTTTTTTATCAGCAATCATACAAGTGTTATAATGATTACAAATTTTAATTTGATGTTCACATCCAAACGTGCAAAACACAACAATTAGAATATAACATTTCTATTGATACAGGACCATAACTATTGATGCACGGTAAACGAAACATTACATCACAGAGCATGCATATATATACGAATATTAGACTCTTCCTTTTTTCCCTTCTGCTCTCAATGACCCCCAAGAGCACAATAATTTTTCAAGCACTGTAATTTTTCTCTTTCTATGTATTTTTTCGTCTTTCTCTTCTCACTGTTCTCTCTTTTCTCCTTTCAGTCTCACTAATGATCCGTGTCTCCTCTTTTTCTTTCTTTCTCTTAATATATCTCTTTTTCCTTTTTCTTATTTTAATTAATATTTTTTTAAATCCAAGTGGTTCAGAGAAGTTACCAATCTTTGACTCCTTCTCCTTGTTATTTATATATATTTTTTAAATTAATATTAAAAATTAATCTACTTAGGAATGAGACTTAAGTCATTTTCCAACAGTAATAATTCATTATTTATTATTAATTTTATTTTTATGTAGTGGAGAATGTGGGTTGTTATCTGAGCAGTTTCAAAATTATTATTTACAAATATATTTTTTTTAAAATAATACGTGGAGTTAAGATGTGAGAACATGGGAGTCTACTGCCATTAACTCATTCTTTTTATTATTTTTTATTATTTATTTATTATCTTGAACGTGCAAATCAAGTAAGCAGTTTGAAAGCAGTCTTCCTTTCTATTATTTATTCTCCTTTTCTAATATATATTTATTTTTATTTTGTTTTTATTATTATTTTCTTAACAAATTTTTAATGGACTGATTTCCATTACTTTGTTTCTTTTTATGAATTTTATTTTAAAACTTTATTCATAGAATATAATGGAACCAAAACCTTTTTTATTTAAATGACAAAGTATAATAAAAATAAATAACACACATTTTTATTTTTATTTTTGTATTGTTTTATAATTTGAAATAATTTTATTTGCCCGGACGAAATTGGGTGTTGACACATTCGTTTAAGGCTTTCGTCATTCGGTATTGGGTTATTCGACATTGGGTTAAAAGCAATCAGTTCTAGTTTATGTCATTCAGTATTGGGTCAAAAGCATTCGATTCTTGGTTTAAAGAGTTTGGTCTTAGGTTTTGGTCATTCAATAAAGCTTTAAGGCACTTGGTTTTGGGTTTACGACATTCGGTTCTGGGTTATGGGGATTCGGATTACTTGATTCCTTGGGTCGGACGTGATTGCCTTCAACAATTTCATACTAATTTCATACTTGTAAATGCAGAAGATGCACATGTGACCTTAGATCGGTTCTCGACAAGAAACAAGAAGAGAAAAGGGTACATATACCTTTCTTATAGGGTTAGATGACATAGTATATGAGACTGTTTGTTCTAATATTTTGGCACACGATCCATTGCTGAATTTGAACAAAGTTTACTCAATTCTAATTCAAGAAGAACGAGTACAGACTATGACACGTGGGAAAGAAGACAGAGAAGAGATAATTTCGGTCAACTCATATTTCAAACCTCAAACACGACTATATAAATCTTCTTCAACTCTATTAATATGGCATATAAGGATTTTATACTTAAAAAGAAAACCTTTTGTGTATAAATGAGATAGTAGTATATATAACATTTGAATTGAAGTAATAATATTGCAATTGAAGTAAAAACGTGGGTGCAAATAGTAGTAGCATGGTGTGGGATTATGAACCACCAACTGGAGAAATAGTGTGAGCTGGACATGACTTCACTTAATGAATTAATTCAATTCATCCTAGGCTCATACAATTTCTGACTTAGTACCGAAATAAGTGTCTTTATGTGAAATCGTGTTCAACTAGTATAATTTTTTATATTAAGATTGTATTTAATTGACACAATTTAATCATTTTGGTGATTAAACCTTTTTATTCATTTTAGATAATACTCTAAAAAATTATACCATCCTAAGAAATTTGTTCTATTTATATGTACATAGGTTATTCTTTTATTTAGGAGCACATACAGGTTTATATAAAAAGGTTTTTATGATTTTGTAATATGGTATAAGGATTTTATACTAAAAAAAAAACCTTTTGTGTATAAATGAGATGGTAAACCATGACCAACTATATTATTTCGGTTAATTTTTTTTTTTCGATTTCATTCTAATTAGAAGTGAATGCGTTTACATATGGCAAACATGCAGACTTAGGATTCAAATTCATCATCCATAAATGCCAAATTGATTGTCAGATTCAGCAGTCGATGCTTGGAAGCCATTGTTGCACTCTTCTTTAAGGTGATGCTCCTCTTGGTACTCTTGCATATCTTGCATCGAGATAAGTTTTCTATGCATTGAGATAAGTTTCACTCATGCATCTATTGTCTCTCAGTCCAATTTGACATTTATTAAAAGTCTGGAAGGTACATTTATTACGAATACGCTAAACACTAAAATTACTAGTTTTTAAGCAAAGCATTTTTTTAAACAATTTTAATCTGATTATATCTTGTTGAGTCCACGAAGAAAACAAGGTGTTTAACGTTGTAGCCTCGAGAAAACAAATAAAGCAGATGTTTTGCAGCAATCAGCAGCGGCTACTGTCTTAAAGTAGTTTCTTGTGTTTGTAACCTAATTGAGCATCTCAACGCTAAACCTAACTGAGCATTCAATACTAAAATTAATAAGTTGATGTTAATTTGTCAACACTTTAAACCATTGGATGAATGGCACACATTTTAATGTTTTCTTACATTAAATATAGAGTATTTGAGATTAGTATATATACGAGTTGAAACAAATTTTTTATTTTTTATTTAATATATTTTTTTTATAACAAGGATTTACATAACTACATAACTTATTTTTCTTAAATAAATTAAAACATTCGTGCTTTACATTTAAATGATTTTTTAATAATAAATAACTCATTATATACTTTAAATAACTAAACATAACTTTAATTTTCATATTGTTTAAATCAATGCTTAGACTCTTATATTTCTTTGAAGATACATAAAAAGTAACAATATTTGGCAAGCATACAAAATTATCATAAGTGTTAAATGGGCAGAAATCCAAATATCAAATTTAAAAAAACTTACTATACAGTTTATTTAATTATAAAAAAACAAATTATTTAGAATTTGAAAATAAAAGCAATCTTTTAATATATCATTCACGTAGTTGATAAAAGTAAAATTAATTGGTTGTCACATTGGTTTCATAGAAACTATAAGATTTAAGTTAAAAGATAAGGATTATTTTTGTTATAAGATTGCAAGTTGAAAAAAGATATAATTAATTAATGAGAAATTTAGATTTTAAATTTTATCTTATTTATTAGAAAAATAAATAAATAAATGGGATATCTAGGATATTCTAACCATTTTACAGTTAAATAAAACTGTACAAATATAGATTGAAATCCCTTACAAGGTCCATAATATTATAATCTCATCTAATATAAAAATGAAGACCTAACGAAAATAGTTATAAAAGAAACCTAACAAAAATAGTTAACAAAAATAGTTTATAATTTTGGTGTAAATAGTATTTCATCTTTTGAGTCTTTATTTTTTTTATCAGTGTAAAAATGAATTAATAGGAAGCACTTTAAGAATGTTTTAATTATCATATATGCAAAGCTAAAGATTTTTACTGTTACACAGACCACAAACCTATCGTTACCCTCTATGACTTAAAAAATCCATAATGCATAAGGTTGGATTCAACATGTAGTCATATGTTTATCCACTTGACCAAGTACCGTAAACTTTCTGTCCATATTTTGGTGCCCTTAATTCCTCCCTTTGTTCTAATTTGATTCCAGTCACTCCGCACCTGCACACAAATTAAAATTTTATAGGTCTTATTTGTTACTGCAAAGAAACATATACACAACAAACTTAATATTCTTCCACTTTTTGTTATGGGACTAAAACAAAAAGCAAACAAAATATATCAGAGATCCTAAACCATCTTCATTATTTTAACTTACGAAAAAACTGAGATATAAATAAAAATGTGAACGTAATGAATGATTCGTGATTGGGAATTCGTTCATGTCATAACATGTTCGCTAAATGTACTCCAAATGCTTTTGACAGATCAAGAAGATCCTAGAATATTAGTAGATTGGATAAAATATTATTGGGAATGGTTGGATAAGTGGCTTCATAGTAAACAATATGTTATATATAGGTCAGTGTCACATCATTTAGGAACCTAGATGTTTGGAAAATTCATCCTGGTTTTATGGAAACTATGAAGAATCTGTCAGCTAGTTATAAGATGTATGACAATGAAATAAGGGTGGTGAAGGAGAAATTTAAAAATTTAAAGATGGAATTGAGAGTTTGGAACAAGGAAGTTTTGGAGACACTAATATATAGAAGTAAAAATAAGGTAACATTGAATATGAGGAACTTTGATAGAATTGATGAAAATTGTGGCCTAGATCAACAATGAATAGTTGAGAGGAGGGGCTTGTTGGCTAAACTCAGGCAAATTTATTATGAGCAGTGAGCATGAGGTCATGTTGAAACAAAAGGCTAGAACAAAATGATTGGAGGCAGGTGATTTATATACAAGATTTTTTCACACTTTGTTGAAGTGGAAGAAAGTGAAGAATACAATTAAAGGCATACATATTGATAATGAATGTTACCAGGGCTAAGGAGGAAATAAAAAACAGTTTCAACATAGGTTTTGTAAAAGTCAAGTTAGACTAGACAACATTGGTTTCTTACAGATTAACGAAGAGGATAATAAAGGAATTATTAAAAAAATTTCTGAGGAAGAAATTAAATAGGAGTGTGAGAGTGTGAAGGTAGTAAAAGTTTTAGGCTGGATGGTTCTAACATTAATTTTTTTAAAAAAGCATGTTTGATCAAGATCCTTGCTCTTGATGCAAAGCGACAGACACAACACCATCGACCAATCTCAAAATCCCTCAAGCTCATATTATTAACATTTTCAAAAAAAATCCTGGTATGACTCTTGTTAATTCTTAGTTAAATGGTGTCAATTCACCATTTTTTATCTTCTCTTCCGAAACTGAATATATGACCTTAACAACTACTATATGCAAACTCTAATGATTAAGTATCTTTTTCGTGATTTCAACATGCAAGTGTTATTCCATGTTGTATTTTATGTAACAGTCAATTTGCTTGTCACATTGTCGCTAACTTCACCTTCCACAAACGAATAAAACATACTAAGATTGATTGTAAAAGAGAATTTAAATTCAAAACTTTTCTTTCTTCTTTTTATCAAGACTGGGTCAATTTGTTATATTTTCATTAAACCACTTGATTGTAGTCCTTCCATTAACATCATTTCCAAGCTAGAAATGTTAAACATATATCTTCCCACTTGAGACAAGGATATTGCAACTATTTTATAATAACACGGCTAAACGATACTACTCTTCTTTTTGGTATACATATACATTAACCATTAATATGAGAATGGATGTAAGAAATAAGTAAATATGAGTATTGTTTTTTTTTTTTTTAAAGCTTTCATAAGTTTCTAGAGGCTATGCAAATCTAATATATAGTTTGATTATATAAGAAGAAAATCATTTTATCCCTGACGTGTACAAATTTTAAAAATATAAAAATTTAAGAAAGAACAATAGACATCATTGTTCTTTTTTTTTCTTCCCCTTTTACTTTCTTTTCTATAAGTCACGATAAGATAAAAAAAAAAAATTGTGTTTTTATATGTTTTGTATTATATGTAAAGGTAAGTCATAAGTCATTTGAATGAAGTTATGTGTCTTTATTTGTAAATGAAATATTTTGTAAAATAAAAAAGTCATCGCTTATAATTTCTACGTTACAATTAATATTATCATAATGCAATCCAATTATAATTTAGAATTCATAATCAAATTATTAAGCTTTATAAGACTTTTTTCTTTAATATATATTCACGCCAATAAAAATAAAATTTATTTGCGACATCGGTTTCATAGAAAATACAATTTGTAAATGAAAAGATAGAGGTAATTTTTTTTTATAATATTTAATCTTTTGAGCTAAAAGATAGAAATAATTAATGAAAGAAATTTTTTTATAGTGATACTGCATAAAGAAAAATCTTTGAGATAAAAAAATTATTAAGTAATTTCATTTATTTTCTATCTTTTCTCCTTTAACATTCAAATATTATTTCTCCTATTTCAAAACAAATGAATAATCTTTTATAAAAAAAAATAATCAAAGTTTTCACAACTAATTTATTAAATTGAAACCTTTGAAAGTGTTTATTCCAATAACATAATTAAAGATATGATTATTTTCTGTATTACTCTACAGCTAGGTTCATAGAGAGAATGGACAAGAAGGTGGGGTCATTTTGACTATGTGGGATAATAAGGTGTTCAAGTGTGAAAAGTCTTTAGAGGAAAAAGGTTATGTTCTTGTTGAAGGTGTTTATAGTAGCAGCGCACCAGGTACAACAATGAAGGTGCTTATTATGAATATTTACACTCCTTGTTCTTATAAAGACAAAGTTTTGCTTTGGAAGGATATAGAGGATAAGTTGGCTTCCGCTAATTGCGTTACTTTACTAGTTGTGTGATTCGTGACTTTAACAAGGTAAGGAATATTTAGAAAGAAAAGGTAGGAATAACAGGACGGTTAACAGTTGTGAAATAGTCAGGTTCAATAAGTTTATTGAGAGATGTACGTTGAAGGAGATCCCAGGGGTGGCTTTGGCTTAAGTTTAAGATGAAGATAATCACTTTTTCTTACTTGGATTGGCACATGTCTCCGGTGATGTGCTTACTGTCTTTGGCCCATAATCTCTTGCTGCAAGGTAAAGTGGTAGGGGAGATGAGACCAAGCTCACGCTCAACAACCCAAATTGCCCAAGTTTCGCAGGGGGTATTTGTTAATGTATTTCTTGAGTGGTCTTGTCTTTCATGTGGTTTATATTTGTATATGCTTCTTTGTGTTTTATTGTTGTTCTCAAGTGTAGTGTCTTTTTTTTTTGTCTTGAAAAGTGCATAGGTATTAGTAGAACTTGTCTCTTGTTTCGATGTTGTGTATAAGGATTAGAACACTCCTGAAGTGTTTCTATTTATTTTATTCATTTTTTGTTATTAAAAAAAAAACTCTACAATTAAACTAAAAGAGCTAAATCAACATATAATTTGATATAAAAAATAATTAAGGACGATTTATTTATTTGAATTAACTTAAATTTTATGACATATATTCATGTGGGTTTTACAATGTTTTTGCTTAAAAGACTTTATAAATCTATGTAATATTTTAGTATAGTGTGTTTATTAATTAAATATTCAAATCAACAATAATTTCTTTACTATCTAAAACATAGAATAAGTTTTATATTTTAGTGTTCAAAATTCAATTACTATGATTCAAAAAAAAAAAAGTCGTAGGTAATCATAATATATAAAATTAAACAAATATATTATCAGTGTTCTAGATTATTTAAAGTTTTAAGTATTTAATTTAATATACTATTGTATTTACCATAATTAATCACAATGAAATTATTAGTAATCAAATCTTTAATTTACACTATCCAGTAAAACAGTATAATAATATTATTCATTAATATTATAGTTTTTAATGATGAGTAAATATAATAGTTTTATCCCTTTTGAATATAAATAATCATACAATATTCATCTATATTTGTTTAGATAAACAGAATTATGATAAACTCTTCTGTTACATATTTTTTAAAACCAATTGTTTAGTTTCAAAAAAAATACCATAATGATAATTTTCCTTTTCATATTATTATATTACATATAATAAATTTGTTCAACCAGTGGGTGATATCTGTGTATATAAGCAATGCGTACATTCTGACCAAAATAATCATTTTTTTTATCAGCGGAAAATAAATTAATGAGAACACTTATGGATTGTTCCAACTCTATTACAAGGAAAAATAAATAAAACTAAATCTAAAGAAATTTATAACACTGTAGCCAAAACAACACTTTAACCAAAACAACACTTAAATTTATAACTAGGCACAAGCAGGAAAATCAACACAAACTATAATATTGTATCAATAATATTTTACTGCTTAATTGCTATGTTGGTATGCAAGTCCCTGTATTTTTTTTTTAGAAGTAAGCGACTAAGAAATCTATATTTTTACAATGTAATTGTGCTTTGTCTTTCATTTTACATTGATTGTATAAAACAAGTCCTCCCTCAATCTAAAAGGGGCATGATTTGTGTTTTCACTTGCATTTTAAAGTTGGTTATTGTGGTTTTGTTTTCAGCCAGTGCGACAAATTTTATCTAGTAGACTTAATACTGCTGGCTTTATACGTAATATTTTTGCCAATTTTGGACTAAGGGGTTGCTGTGAGATCAACCCCAATACAACACTACTACCACCTCGACTTGTGGCATTCGTAAGGAGCATGAGTAAGTAAATTTTACATTCTACACTCTTCATGGCACATAAATGACACAGTCTTGGTTTCTATAGACAATGATTTGTCACAAGAGGTAAGGGTTTTAAAAACTATTTTTGCAGCTGATAAAAAAAAAATAACTATTTTTTGCAGCTCTGTTATTGGAAAATGGAATGATATATAACACCAATAATGGTGCAGTAGCTTGGATGATGGCCAACTTGCCAAGCTTAGTGTCCAATCTACCTGCAAACTGTAGAAAAATAGGTTTGAAATTTTATTTGCACAATTTCAGGTGTTCAAATTTGACTAGAGTGATTAATTGGTATGCTATGAAATTATGAATTTAGTGTGCATTCATGGACCTGGTCCCCTTACCCAAGGGCCCATCAACAGCTTAACAGACTACCTTAGAGCTGCATCTAACAAATGTACAATTAATATAGTATTATATTAAGTGCTTGTTTTTTATTTAATCTCTAACAAAAAAATTATTTGTGAGTATCTTTTATATATTTTTTCTCTTATCAACTTTTATTAAATAGAAGACTTAATTCATACATATTACTGCTTCATTTGTCACAATTATGTACATATACATATCAAACATTGTTATTAACATAACAAACATTTGTCAATTAAATAATTCGGGATTGATTTTCCAATAACGTCCAAGGTTTTACTCCGTAAACTATATATATCATGTTATATATACCTCTAAGGTATATATATTTGTTCATCAGATACACCTCTAAGATAGTCTGTTAAGCTCATGATTGGGCCCTTGGGTAAGGGGACCAGGTCCATGAATGCACCCTAAATTCACAATCTCATATCATGCCAATTAATCACTCTAGTTAAATTTGAACACCTGAAAAGTGCAAATAAAAATTCAAACCTATTTTTCTACAGTTTGCAGGTAGATTGGACACTAAGCTTGAGAAGTTGGCCATCATCCGACAACCTACTGCACCATTATTGGTGTTATATATCATTCCCATTTGCAATAACAGAGCTGTAAAAATTGTCATCTTTTTTATCAGCTGGAAAAATAGTTTTTAAAACCCTTAACTCTTGTGAGAAACCAAGACTGTCATTTATGTGCCATTAGGACGTGTAAAATGTAAAATTTACTTACACATGCTCCTTACAAATTCCGCAAGTTGAGGTTGTAGTGTTGTATTGGGGTTGATCTCACAGCAACCCCTTAGTCCAAAATTGGCAAAGATATTACGTATAAAGCCAGCAGCATTAAGTCTACTAGATAAAATTTGTCGCACTGGCGGAAAGCAGAACCACAATAACCAACTTTAAAATGCAAGTGAAAACAAAAATCATGCCCCTTGTAAACGAGAAATGGGTTAGGAATTGGATTAGTGAGATGTTAAAGCATAGAAGACAAATCTATTACATTGAAAAACGCAGCCATTTCAATGATTATGTTGGTCAGAATGTTTTATCAGGAAATTGTCCTATTGCATTGCTTCAAAAGGACAATAAAAGAACTGAACTGCAGAAATATGTCTTGTAATATACTGGAAAAATTCGAGGGACATACATTAGAGAAACAAACAAAAATAAGAAAAAAAGGAATAATATCATCTTTAATTTAAAATTTAAGGTATTGAGTTTGTAGGATTTTTTTTTTATGTTACTCAACTTTCTCATTTCTAGTCAATATGAGACTTAGACTCACACTTGAATACCTAACAATCTTTTTCTTAAGTGAAAATCACTTTTCCACATTGATACACTCCTCTCAAACATAAAGATTTTCAAACACTAAGTACCTCACTTTACAGATACCCTCACTTAGATACCTAACATAATATGTCAATGATTCTATTAAAAATATTTTATATTCATTAAAATAACAACAAACACTTAAAATATTAAAATAAATAATAATAATAAAATAAATATAAATATAGTATAAGTTAAATTACTCACTGAACGAATATTCTCCTGACACAGATTGTGTCTTGTGATCATTTAAATTATGTCAACAACAACGTGATAATACAACTTATTCATCTTCATCCATTCCAAAAGTAAAAATATACCAAATACAAAATTAGAGACTCAAAGCAGTGACAACTAATTAAAAAAATTGTGTGAAACTAAAGCAAACAGTTTTAGATGTAATATCAAATGTTCATTACCGATAAAATATCAATTACTTATTCACGTAATATAAATAGTAAGGGATTTCACAAGCTTAAACAATTGCTATTTTCATGTCTAGCTAACATTTTCTATTAACAATTACTTAATCTTGAAAATCTAATAAATCAAATCTGAAATTAAAATTTTGTAGAGATCAAAATTCCACATTTGCAAAACTACAAAGATGTAAATCTAACTCTTCATTCAATTTTATCTCAAATTCATTTTTTTTCACTCCCTCATGTAAGATCAATCATAATTTCATAAAATAATCATAAATATAAAACAATCATAAACATACGTTTATAGGCTCTTAGAATCTATGATTCTCACATAATATATATGATAGTAAGAAAAACTTACCTTGATCCATGAGATACTTAATCAATGGTAGAAAGAACTTCAATCTTCTTTTCTCAATCTATCTCTTTCATTCACTCTTCTTTCCCACAGACTTTCTTAATGGTCAATAGCAAACGAACCAGGATGTTGTCCACTTTCATCATATCTTTCATAATACTCACCAATAAAAGTAATAAAGTATTTCTCTTTATTGAAAGATTTTACATCAAAATGTCCATATATATTGGTATGTATAATTTGAAGAAGTTGAGTACTTCTTGTGGCTCATTTCTTTGTGTGTTTTGTTTGTTTGCTTTTAATACAATCCACACATACATTTAGATCAGTAAAATCTAAATTTGAAAGACTTTCATTCTTTACTAATCTTTCCATCATTTCTTTGGAAATATGTCCCAAACATTTATGCCACAAGTAAGCAGAACTTCATCCACTAAACCATATTTATTGTCAACACTATGATGCAAGGTCATAAGAGTTTCAACATATAAATTATCAAGATTCAATTTATATAAACCATCAAAAATTGTACCAAACCCAATCATGCAAGTACACTTATACAAACTAAAACAACTATTCCCAAACTTAAAAGAGTATCCAACAACATGAAGTTTAGACAAGGAAACTAAATTTCGAGAAATACTAGGTACATAAAAAGTATCCAACAAATCTAAATAAAGTTCAGTGTCAAGGATTAAATCATAAGTCCCAATAGATTCCACTGGAATTTTCTCTATTCCCCATAAAAAAAGACACTTTGCATTTGGGTTTATGGTCTGGGTTGAAATAAATCTTTGCATCATATTAGAAACATGAGGCATACATCCAGAATCGATCCACCAAGCATTATGGGAAACTTTAGTTAAATTTGATTCAAAACATATATGATCATTATACTCACCTTTCTTTTTGAACCAAGCTTTTACGTTTTGACCAATCCTTCTGCAAATGTATAGACTTCCCACATAAATGACATTTCTTATTCTTCTTATGGATTTTTGTAGAGGATCTTGTAATCTTTAATGGTCTTTTACCCTTTCCATGTTTCTTATAAACTTTCTTTCCACCTCATTGACTATTCACATAATGAATGGAGTGGTTTCTTTGATTCTTAAGTCTGGTCTCTTTTTGAACCAACATATTATGCAATTTATGCACATTCTATTTATCTTTCATGGTATTATAGTTCATCTAGAAAGGACCATACTCAAACGGTAATAAGTTCAAAATGAACTGCACGAGAAAATTCTCATCCACTTCCATTCAAAAAGACTTAAGTCTTGTTGCAATATTTGTCATCTCAATGACATGTTCATGCATAGAACGAGAATCATCAAATTTTATGATGGTTAAAGTACTCATTAAGGTCCCAATAAGAAACTTATCAATAATTTGGGAGCACTTTTCCACAAATTTCAGAAATTCTTTTACACTTTTAGTTTTGAGAATAGTTGACTTAATATTACTTGTTATTCTCATTCGCATAAACATCAAACTTCCCAGACTTTATAATGGATTTTTCTCTTGAGTGCTACTAACATCAATAATAGTAGTAAACTTCACAACATGAAAAATCATATTAAGATCCAACACACCTAGGTAAAATTGGACTTATTTTCTCCAATCAAAAAATTCAACCCATTAAATATTGGAACAAACATAGCTTGCGAATGTAAACATATAGTGCAATTAACACATGCCTAAGATTAATACTTTGACTTATACATTAAACATACTATACAGATTCAGATAGCAATATGTTCTCCTTTGGGTGATACATTAATACACAAAACATAATGATGCTAATAATTTTAACATTATTTGATAAGACATATGCACTAATTAGAAAAACTTATTATCTTTGGATATATAAATATATAAATGGAACTAATAATACATACTCATTACCAACAGTCATGTCCATCGATTATAAAAATAACTAATCAACCTTTGGACGGGCAACCGTAAATGCCTTATAATAATGAAATTCAATAAACCCATAAATCAATTATTTATAATTTAGCATCCATTATATGGGTAATTGAAATAAAGATTATCACTAATTTGGAATTAAAATAAAACATAAAGATTTGTTCACTTCGATGATAACAAAACTATCATACAATTAATCCCAATTGAAATAAAATCTTCATTAATTTAGAATTAACCAAAACATAAAGATTTGATCACTTTGGTAATTACAAATATATCATACGATTAACCCCAAAAATTAATCAATTCATAAATCAATTCTCATTTATACAACAGGAAATAATCATACTTAACCCATAAAACATTCTCTATAATTAGGTACTAAATATTCAAGATTTTATTGATAGGCTAGGGTTGAACCTACATGCATTTCCAACCACTTTCTATCTCACTGTTGCAATTCCATATTTCAATCAATTATATTATATTATATGTGCATATATGTGCGGAAGACAAACTTAATACGAACATAAGAATTTAAATTAATTAGCACATACCCTTGATTCATAAAATAAATAAATAGGACAGAGATAGATACATTCTTAAACCAAAAATTAACCTTAATCCAACAATTTATTTTATAAACAATGTCAAGCATATAGCAATAAAGACAATCATTCATTTTCACATACACATAAACTCTAATTTGCAATAATTTAATTACTGTAATTCATAATTCTTTTAAAATTTTATTTGAAATTAGGGTTCATAAAATTGGGAAAAATGATCAATAATGGAGAATCATAAAATTCAAACAACCATGCTCTGATACCACATGTAAGATCAATCATAATTTCATAAAACAATCATAAACATACGTTCACAGGATCTTAGAATCTATGATTCTCACATAATATATATGATATCAAGAGAGACTTACCTTGATACATGAGAGACTTAATCAATGGTGGATAGAACTTCAATCTTCTTTTCCCAATCTATCTTTTTCAGTCACTCTTCTTTCCCACACACTTTCTTGATGGTCAATGGCGGAGAACCTTCACACCACACACTTTCTTGATAGTCAATTGCGAAGAACCTTCACACCACACACTATCTTGATGGTCAACAGCGGAGAATCTTCACACTGCAGAGACAGAACCCTAATTTATTTTCTGTTGATTACCATAAGATATTTATAAAGTAAATATCCTCTCATAATTATCAATATGTCCTTCTATTTTATTAAATTACATTGAGACCCATAACTATATTTCACATGAGTCACATTAATGAAATATATTTATTTATTTACACCTCAAACCCATTTTTAAATCCAAACAAAGCATTATCTTACTTGGTTTCTCAGTTTACCTTTCTTTAGTTTTGTTTAGTATCTTTATTTAAATAAAATATGGTTGTAATGAATAAAACATCAAAAGAAATTCTTACCTGATATACAATTGAAAGAGACTTACGCAAACACGAACCAAGAAAATTTAACAAAGAAAATGAAAGAATGAGAATAGGAGAAGGATCACACGAATCAAGAAAATTTAATAAAGAAAATGAAAGAATGAGAATATGAGAAGGATCACCGTAAAGAAAAGTTGATAATTTCTGAATTTAAGCATAGTATTATGTACCCTGATATACAATTGAAAGAGACTTACGCAAACACGAATCAAGAAAATTTAACAAAGAAAATAAAAGAATGAGAATTGGAGAAGGAGCACACGAATCAAGAAAATTTAACAAAGAAAATGAAAGAATGAGAATAGGAGAAGGATCACACGAATCAAGAAAATTTAACAAAGAAAATGAAAGAATGATAATAGGAGAAGGATCACAGTAAAGAAAAGTTGATCATTTCTGAATTTAAGCATAGTATTATGTATCCTGATATATAATTGAAAGAGACTTAGGCAAACACGAATCAAGAAAATTTAACAAAGAAAATGAAAGAATGAGAATAGAAGAAGGATAATACGAATCAAGAAAATTTAACAAAGAAAATGAAAGATTGATAATAGGAGAAGGATCACAGTAAAGAAAAGTTGATCATTTCTGAATTTAAGCATAGTATTATGTACCCTGATATATAATTGAAAGAGACTTAGGCAAACACGAACCAAGAAAATTTAACAAAGAAAATGAAAGAATGAGAATAGGAGAAGGATCACACGAATCAAGAAAATTTAACAAAGAAAATGAAAGATTGATAATAGGAGAAGGATCACAGTAAAGAAAAGTTGATCATTTCTGAATTTAAGCATAGTATTATATACCCTGATATATAATTGAAAGAGACTTAGGCAAACACGAATCAAGAAAATTTAACAAAGAAAATGAAAGAATGAGAATAGGAGAAGAATCACGGTAAAGAAAAGTTGATAATTTATGAATTTAAGCATAGTACTATGTAATTAAAAATAAATAACGATAAATATATATTGAATAAAATTTATATAGAAGACGTACTATTTGTTACATAATAATCTATGATAGTATAAATTTTATAAAATTCTTTTATAAGTTTTGTTATAATTAAAATTCTTTTATAAGTTTTGTTATAATTATTATTAGGGTTTTTATTATAATTAGTTGTTTTAATTGCTTTAAAACATTAGTTATAAATTATAGAAAATGGTTGATTTTCTATGAAAAAAGCTCACTCATCTATATATCAATCATTATTATTTTTATTTAATAGTGAGATCATAATATTAATAATAACGATGAGTTCATCGTAACTTTTCCTTATCAATAAAATCAGCCATTAATGCCAAAACCACTTGAACCAACAAATTACCTCCAAATTTGTAATCAGATATCGTTGCCAAAAAACAATAAGTAACATTAACTTTTATTTTCAGAATTTTCATTTATTCATAAAATGTTACATTTTTTTAGTAATTGAACCGATAATCAAATCAAAAGTTATAAGTTAAAATTAGTTACAAATTGTAGGAAAGTGATGATCCTAAAGCAAACTTTTTTTATTGATGTAATTTTTTTTCATAAAATTCTCAAAATAGATAAAAATAATTATTTTTGTTATGAAAAGAATAAATCATATCAATTTGATATGATTTTATTTAATTCAAAATGAAATTATATCATAATATAATATTTTATAAATTTAATTAATTTAAATTAATCATAGTCCGAATTCAATTATTTTAAATTAATTATTAATAAAATCTCGTCAACTTAACATTATTTATATATGAGAATAATTTTTTTTCTTATTTTAAAAATTTTGTGAAAAAATTATATCAGAATTAAAGAAAAAAAATCGTGATGCATATCCATCGTCATTATTTCTAACCTATTTGTATTATTTTTTAAATTAATTAAATTTTAAGAAATTATCGATTTTTCTTTTATCAGAAACGCACGCGTCACCATCCTGTTAATCATCAATACCTGTTTTTTTTCTAACTGTGAGATCAGAAAAATATTTCTATTAATGTTATTTTAGAAGTTTAAGAATATATTCATTATTATTTTTAATTATATTTTAAAATTATCATTGTTAAGAGAAATTTGAAAAGATATAAAAAGAAAGGGAGACGGTGTAATTACTAGCTCTCAGTCTTGTCCACGGTTATTCTGACTCTCACTCTCATCAAAAACAAGTTGAAGGGACCCACTCACAAGTGCCAGCATGGACGTTGAACGTGATTTTAATGGCTCCAAGACTGGAGGAGTCATCTTCTTGCTCAATAAGGTTCCATTACAGTATGACGCAGATCACGAGTTTACTGGGGTAATGCAATCTTCTTTCTTCTCCCTTTTCTTTTACACATTGCAAGAAACAACCTTTTCTTTCACCCATTTCAAGAAAGTCAAGATTGTGAAGGTGTTCGTATTCATCTATTCTTGTAAGTAGATACTTATTTCGTAATTACACTGTGCCCCCTTGCAGCCATTGCACACTTTGCCAATGAGCGCTCGAAATATTGCTGCAACTTATTTCTTGGTTAGTGAAGCATGTTGCCTTTTTTTTATTTTGCAGTTCAGTTGTTTTCTTGTCCTTTGAAAGCAATGCGTACATTCTGACCAAAATAATCATTGAAATGACTGCGTACTTCAATATTATTGTAACAATAATATTTTACTGCTTAATTGCTTTGTTGGTATGCAAGTCCCTGTATTTTTTTAGATGTGAAAGACTAAGAAATCTGTATTTTTACAGTGTAATAGTGCTTTGTCTTTCATTTTACATTGATTGTATAAAACAAGTCCTCCCTCAATCTAAAAGGGGCATGATTTGTGTTTTCACTTGCATTTTAAAGTTGGTTATTGTGGTTTTGTTTTCAGCCAGTGCGACAAATTTTATCTAGTAGACTTAATACTGCTGGCTTTATACGTAATATTTTTGCCAATTTTGGACTAAGGGGTTGCTGTGAGATCAACCCCAATACAACACTACTACCACCTCGACTTGTGGCATTCGTAAGGAGCATGAGTAAGTAAATTTTACATTCTACACTCTTCATGGCACATAAATGACACAGTCTTGGTTTCTATAGACAATGATTTGTCACAAGAGGTAAGGGTTTTAAAAACTATTTTTGCAGCTGATAAAAAAAAAATAACTATTTTTTGCAGCTCTGTTATTGGAAAATGGAATGATATATAACACCAATAATGGTGCAGTAGCTTGGATGATGGCCAACTTGCCAAGCTTAGTGTCCAATCTACCTGCAAACTGTAGAAAAATAGGTTTGAAATTTTATTTGCACAATTTCAGGTGTTTAAATTTGACTAGAGTGATTAATTGGTATGCTATGAAATTGTGAATTTAGGCTGCATTCATGGACCTGGTCCCCTTACCCAAGCGCCCGTCATGGACTTAACAGACTACCTTAGAGGTGTATCTAATGAACAAACTCTCGTGTTTGTGGTGCGTAGCTAAGAATCTACTTTTTCCTTATTTTCATTGTTGTTTACATGTGTATAATATTTTTTAACAATAAGGTAAAGAGGTAATAACAGGTGTCAATAATATGTTTTAAATCTTATATTTGTTCAGATTGGTCAGTTTGATACTGAGATTTATTCATACATTGACGATTTTGTGCGAGGTATGACATTTATTTTAATCCTCTCTCTTCTATTTTGGCTGTAGTAGAACAACTTTACAGCACAATGAAACTAGAATTTGACAAGATCTAATTTTTACCGTTAATTGATTTTCTGTGCAGTTTCTGATGTTGAACTGGTTTCCACTCATGGCTTGGTTACAGTCCTGAATGCCATGGAGAGGAAGTATGGTCTTGTATAATTCGTAGCTGCAGCTGATTTTATTCCAAAAGTGGTCCTTGCATATTTTTTGTTAGATGCTGGATAATTTTCACTCAATAATTCATTTTTTGTAAAACTGTTAATGGATTAGTTCCGGAAATGCATGTTCCATGCTACATTTATGTACGATATAAATTGGTATGACATCCATATTTTGTAATTACAAATTTTTCTGCTCATATATATATATATATATATATATATGTATATACGTATATATATACCCCAGTAATTTAAACTAAAAATATACAATTAATATAGTATTACGTTAAGTGCTTGTTTTTTATTTAATCTCTAACAAAAAATTATTTGTGAGTATCTTTTATGTATTTTTTTTCTCTTATCAACTTTTATTAAATAGAAGACTTAATTCATACATATTACTGCTTCATTTGTTAAAAAATCTTCTCATCACTTATTTGTCACAATTGTGTATATAAATATATCAACCATTGTTATTAACATAACAAACATTTGTCAATTAAGTAATTTAGGATTGATTTTCCAATAACGTCCAATTTTCATTAAGGTTATTTTTTTATAAAAGATAATTGTGGCCTGATCTTTCTGGCTAAGTTTAAAGTTTTTGGGGTTGTCTATTAAATATAAAGTTTTTGAGTTATGCATAAGAATAAAACTCTTAAGTGAAATATTAAAGAGCGTTTATTGCATTTGAGTATAGTGATATTGTTTTCATATATCTAATGTTCTCCATTTGCATGTTAAAATTAAATACCATAAGTTACATTTGTGTCTAATACTTTCTAGTATGTAGAATTGAAGAACATTTTTTGCATGAGCATATAATATTCTCGAGTAAAATGTAGAAGTTCAGTAAAATTATTTCACTGTCGATTTGATATTTGTCAATTGCATATGCATTTAAAGTTTTCCAACTACCCACATGGAATTTGAAGTTCATGTGTTGTGAAAAGTATGGAGTTCTTCTGTTGCACTTGAGGTCTGATGTTATTGGTAACATGTGTGGTTGATATTCTCTAAGGACCTATTGAGTTGGAATCCTATTTTAACCCTTTCGGTCTTGAGAGTATGATAAATTCATAGTTGTGTAAAGGAAGGAAAATCATAAGAATTGGTTAAGAAAGTTGTGCAGAAATCAAAAGAGAGAGAGAGAATTTTGTTTCTAGAGAGTTTTGTGTACCTAAGATATATAGTTGTTGATGACATGTGTGGTTGATATTGTCTATGAACCCGTTGAATTTGGAGTTCAACATTGTAAGTTAGACTAAGGTTATTCTCCCTTATTTAAATGGAGTCTTCTATTCCTTTTAGTATTGAAAGGATAATAGATTCATTATTATATAATAGGAGAAAAAAATCATATGAATTAGTTGAGAAAATTAGAAAAATTGAAGAGAGAGATAGTTTTGTTTCTAGAAGGATCTAAGTGCTATTATAAAAGGTTTTAATTGAGTTACAAAGTGAAAGTATTGTTTAAGTCATTATATTGAGTGTTTGGTTTAAGTAGCTTAAGTGAGAGTGAGCAAAAGAATATACATTTAAGTGGATCGAACATTTTCGCTCTCAAATAAATAATTTTTTTCTTAATTCGTCACTAAACATAGATTGAACTAAAAAGCTCACGATATAATAAACTCACCATATAATGATTTCAAAATTTTAAATCTTATGTATCATACAAGGGGCCTACTAACCCCAAACCAAATACCCACCTCTAATGGTATATGACATAAATTTAAAAATTTTATTTACTAATTAATAATTTATAAATGTGAGTATATTTATAATGAAAAAAAAGTTATTAACTTAAGCAATACTAATATTTATATGACCTCCACAAACTCCACTTTTTCTTCTTCCAGCTCTCTACTAAGTTAGAAGAAAACTATTGAAGCATAAGATGGGCCTCCAAAGTTGATAGCCCTAAACATTAGCTCCCAATTAAGCTCCACGTACTATAATTTTTCGACACCCATATAATATATATATATATATATATATATATATATATATATATTACAGCACAAGGTAGGGAAAGCAATGCGAAGTAAATCTTTATCCTGCAAAATAAGATTTTGTAAAGATAAATTAAATTTTAAATCTACTTCTTAATAACTCATTTTTGCATAGTTTGGTCCAATAGTTAAATTATGCAACTAAATACATAAATATAGGTCCATTGCACTTATTATATAGTTTAGTTTTGTGATGTGAAAAGATAATTATAATTTTCTGGTTTTATATGTGCGCATTTCAGCATTTTGTGATGTCTAAAAGAAAAGAAAAAAAAAAGGATAATTCTGTTCCGAAAGATATCTTTTTACAACAAAATTAGGAATGAAATGAAGAGAGAAATTAATTTAGGAATATGAGATGTGTAATTTGATGAAAAGATATACCAGTAGTAAAATTATAATAAAAAGATTCTCTCTTATAGATGTATGTGTATATCAAACTCAAAATATTGCTTCATAATTACTTTCTCATCTTTCAGTTAAACCAAACAATATCAGCTCTAGTATGGCATGCATGAAGTCATATTATTATTATTTTTTTGTGAAAGAAGTCTCTCAATTATTGGTAATCATATATTTTGACAAAGGTATTTTACTTATTGTAGCACAATCTACTATGGAGAATATAGGTGCATAGGAGAAGGAGCTGTATCCTCTGGACGTGTAAAATTTCAAAAGATACTGTCTGATGAAGAAGCAAAGCCCTTCATGAGCATGGCCTATATTCATGGAGGAAAGTGGGTTGTCCCACCTCCAAAGCTCTGATACGGACAACTACTAACCATGTGACATTAATTATTGTAAGAGAATGTTCTCATACATATGAATGTTTTATGATTCTATTGTTTTACTACTTGTCCACTAGTGTAATAAGTGTAAATACTTTAAACTCTAAATCTTAAATCATTTAACTAGGTTTATTATGAGAGAAGCAAAGAAAATGTTTAGCATGTAAAGAAAAGTTGAGAATTTCTTAATTTAAGCATATAATTAAAGATAAATAACAATAACATATATTGAATAAAATTTATATAGAAAATGTACTATTTGTTGTATAATAGTCTATGATGGTATGAGTTAGTAGCGGCTCAAGACTTTAAGAGGCCTAAAACGAATAAAAAAATGACACTTTTTTTAGATTATTAAAATAATTAAAATTATGACATTTTTATCCAAATTTTATTTTTCAATTTTTTTATGATGCAAAATTATCTATTCAATTATCATAATTAATTTGATTTAAAAAATATTTTCAATAGACAATAAAGCTAATTTGATTAATCTTTGTTGAGACATTGTTAATCTTAAATAAAATTTTATTAGTTTAAATTTTAAAAAGGTCATTTTAGCTTAAGCAACTGATACTGGAATTGTTAACATTATTCTATATATACATTTGGAAAATAATTTATTCTTTTTATATAATTAAGAATGTCAATTGGTTTATCATTTTCTAATCCTATCATTTTCTTTAAGATATTTAATTATGAAAATAAATAAGCCATCAAGATCCAATAAATTATCATGTTTCAAATACTTTTCATTCAAAGAATACTTACTTGTATTTTCTAATTCATTTTTTTTGTTTATTTTTATAAATTTATTCATAGTCCCTTTTTGTGATTCAACAAAAAGTTCAACTCTTTTTTTTTTAAGTTTTGAATAACCTGATTCAAATTTTCTAGTTGCCATATTTTTATATTTTTATATTTTTATATAAAATTAAAAATTATAATATATATATATATATATATATGTCGCGACCTAAATCACGACGGGGACGGCGATCCGAAAAAATTAATAGATTTTCAAAATAAGGGAGTCGCCACCAATAGTTTTTCAGGTAAAACTATGGAAAACCTGAAAAGAAATGATAAGGTGGGTCTGCAAAAACCGGACCGCAGGTCCGGGAGTTGGTTACGTGTGGGAAAGGTGTTAGCACCCCCACAACGCCCTTCCTAGGACTGTACCTTTTAATTAAATAAGTAAAACGAGTGTATTTTCTTTAAGATGTTTATTTTCCACAAAAATGAAAATAAAGGCAAACAAAATTTTTTATTTTAGAAAGGGTCCGACAAGGTTTAACCTCGCTCCTACGTATCTCTATCGGGTAGAGAATCAGGGTTACGTAGTTCTTTGGTAGAAAATTGTTTGATTGTTGTTGATATTTTTAATTTTGGAAAGTTTTATATATTTTTTTTATTTGGTGAAAATTTGGTGTTTTCGAAAGTTAAACCTCATCTTGAATATCGCTTGACGCGTATGGCCTTTTGATATTCCAAATGAGATTAAAATATTTTTCGAATCAAGTCCCGCATAACGCGAATGGTTATTTAGGAGCTTAATCGAAATAAAACATTCCCTCGTAAATGTGAGAAATAAACTCTTTTTTTTAAGAAATAAAGAAATAATTCAATATCAAAATCTCAAGAGAGTTTTATTTTAAGTAAAAGATTGAAATAATAAAATCAGGGGGTAAAATTGGAATTTAGGAGGGGTCATAGGTGTAAGCAGAAATTTGAGGGGTGCGGCCAGCAGCCCCATTGATCGGAGATTGGGCCAAGGATATTTCAGGAAATTCAGGAGGGGTAGGTGCGCAACTTGCTAAAACTGGGAGGTGCATGAAGCAACCCGTTAATCAGGAGCCCAGTTATGACTAGGGGGCATTTTGGGTATGTGCATAGTGGGAGGTGCAGACGCTAACATGAGAGGTGCAAGAAGCAATTTTTTGGACCAGGAAATCACTCATAACTAAGGGTATTTCGGGTATGAACAAACTGGGGGGTGCAGAGACAAGCACTGGGGGTGCAGAGAGCACCCCCACTGACGGTGGCGGTGATAGGCATTTGAATCTATTTTTGGGAGAATGCAACAACAAAATGAAGGTGGCCTAGTTGGTCTAGGCGCCAGTTTCAGGTATTAGTCCAAAAGGGTATGGGTACGGTGGGTTGGTGACTAAAGTGAGGCTTGAACTTGGAGGGGTGAGGCAAAGGAGCATGGCTGCATGGATTTAGAGGTACAGTAAGAGTATGGGAGGAGTTTGAGATAACTTACGCACCTAGGTTGCTATCATGGGACAACAGTGAAGGTTATTGGTGACATAGTGAATACAGAAGAACATGCGTAATGGTATAATGTAAGGCAAACACACACACCACAACACACAATATCAGTATTTACCAACAACTAAAATCCAGAATCATACCTTTCGCCAAAATTTTTTTCTCTGGTTTGTGACTCTTCAC
>Ga0209489_101924_pt1 | contig 42750 bp, 23 predicted proteins | sample SiratrowhiteBW_FD_187527 | JGI IMG/M metagenome (GOLD analysis project Ga0209489, IMG submission 187527) | Root nodule microbial communities of legume samples collected from California, USA - Siratro white BW (SPAdes) (version 2) | ecosystem: Host-associated > Plants > Roots > Nodule | place... | reverse complement strand
ATATATATATATATATATATATATATATATATATATATATATATATATATATTTATGTATGTATGTATATATCGGGGGGAAAAATCAAGTATTTTAACGTAGTTGAGTATGTTAATTGACATATCACTTTTGAGTTATACATGATAAAATAACTAATATTGATATTGGAACTTGAAGTTATTCAGAATAAGAGATGACACAAAACTTATATAATAATTCAAGACCAAAGGAAAACTAAAATTAGGGTAATTGCTTTAAAACATAATAACTAATAAATTAGTACAAATTCAGCTCAATTAATTATTTCTTAACGGTGAAAATCATAAGCAAATCAAAGTTTTAGTATGGAGGAAGTAGGTATCTAGCAACTATCATAAAAAAATAAGAATATTTTTAGTCTGATAACATTATTTTATTATGAAATTGATACAATTAAATCATTTTGTATTTCATCAAAGTACAAAGAAAACGACACAAGAAAGAAAAGGTTAATAGGGGTATTTTAATTAGTTTGACAAAATGAGATTTGATGTAATCTATTGTTTTCTTCAATATGTGTACTATCTGAATGGTCAATAAAATGAAACATATAATATAAAGATAACTACGGAGAAATGGGAGATGGAACAGGGCTTCTCTCTCCTTAGTCATAAAAATAAAATATTTAAATAAAATTATTTAAGTACATAGAATAATATTCATTATTAGCGATGGCAACATCTTATTATATTTCATTGTTTAAAAATGATTATTTTTATGTCAGTCTATACATTTTTTGAGCCAGATGAATATATTATTAATTTGAGATCAAACTTAGCTCAAGGTATGTTAAATTTGTTAACCAATAAGGCATAAAGTACTTATTGGTTAATTTATATTTCAAATTGTAAACTAAGAACGCCTAAACAATACACACGAAAATTGTTCATCATATTAAAGTTTATTTAACTTTTCATTTTTTTTAAGTCCTGTGATTTTAAGTTGACGCCAAACTGGAGTAAAGTTGACATAGTCCTAGAAATCAATGTAAAAAACTTGTTAATAAGGTTTCCATTGCTGTTTTGATTCCTTTCTTCTTCCTTAATCTTGGATCCACATACGTGCATCAGATATAGGTATAAAAAAAAAAAAAAATTGGAGATAATAAAAGGTTAACCCTGACATTTCTCACTGTATGAAATGATTAAATCAAAATAAGTTCAAATGAAGTACCTGAACTCTTCCCTCAGAATTCCATGCTGTTTCACCGTGACGCACCACAAAAATCTCAGCATAATCTGAATCTTGATGGCTACATAAAGGAAGTATATATCGAATTCAAAACAACCTCTAATAATCTTCAAAGAAGTTCATTCAATTGTACAAAATGTAGACATAAATTGATCACATGATTTTCATTCTTCATTTTTCAATTTTCAAACCAACATCACATGCATAATAAGCACGATATGTGGTGATATATGAACAGAATTGAGGAAAGGAACCTACCTGGGAAGGGAAACGGTTGTGGAAGACACGGCCATTCGGAGTGAAGAAACCACAAATTAAGATGAAGAAAGAAGAAAAATGAGGTATATATGTGAACGTTAATGTGGTTGTTCGGTTTCTTTTCCTCGTTACTTCGCGTTATGTTTTAATATTTTCATTTTTGAGTTCCTCGTGGTTTCGCTTTTGTCGTTGCTATTTTTTTAATTCCTAGTTGCTTTGTTTCTGTTGTTGCTCTGTAATATACTATACATTTTGGGTTGACGTCTCACTAGTCACAAAATGTAATCACTATTATTATTGTGGGGTTAATTATTTAGTTGGAACTAATCGGATAGAAAAATCCATTATTTCTTGGGGTTCACTCAAAGGCCACAAAAATCCACCATTCACCTATTTCTATCTCCTTCAGTTCTCGTTGACTTAAACATCAAAGATCTTACAAGTGAAAATGCACCATATTCCAAACGGTCCTTAGACCAACAACCTCCACAAATATCTTAAAATTACAAATGATGCAAATTATAGGAAAATTAAGTTTCCTTACCTTTCTTATACTAACATACGGACCATTAAAAATGTCCCTATATATCTATTTTTGAAATGGTTTCTATCATTGCTTAGTCGCCTAAGATTAGTATGTTACTTTAAGGAAACACTGGCATTATATGATATAAGTTAGTTCCACAAGTGTTACATTTAATCATATATAACATGTTAACGTGGCATTGCATTTAAAGAAATCTAATCACAAAAGGGGATTAAAAAAGTTGATACTACATAAGTTAATATAAATTATAATCAACAAAGACAAAGAAAATTATAGGTACTAAAAGCAAAAATAATATATTTTCAGGGTGGAATGTATGATATGAACCTTAATAAATTGGATCTGAAGAGAAATTTGTTAGAAATACAAAAGCATTTGGAGAAACAAGAAGAACCATGAAAAAATTCATGTGTTAGTATTACTTTTGAAGTAAAACAAGAACCAAGTAAAAAAACAAAAGAAAAATGAATATGATAAGAAAAAAATAAGTAAGAATACACCACCATTGATACAAGGTCTAAAAAATAAGTATAAAGAGATGCATCACTTAAAAAAAACTTCTCAAAATAAGAACCAAAATATATAAAGAGATTTTCAAAAATGTAGAAGAAAAAGTTCATTCAATTTTTAAGGTTAGGTTGTGTTTACAAATGGATTAAACTCATTTATATAAGAGATGAGCACATCGAAGGAGTGGAAAAAGAAAAAAAATGAGTTAATTTTACTAATCAAGATTTAACTCCGCTAAACAATAACTAGTTCATATTAATTCTTTAAAATTAGAGAATCTTGGATCTAGGAAGATGTAATGGTTAAATGTAAAAAAGAATAATGACTCTTAGAGACTTATACTTTTTTAGTAAACACAAAAAGATTTATAAAAGTTTGAAAGATTAAGTGAAAAAGTCCAATTATTTTATGATACTTTGAAAGTAACTTGTGATAATTAAAAAATTCAAAAAAACACTTCTTACTTTAAAAGCATATAAATTTCGTTTAAGTGGTCTTCTTTCAAGTTCAAAACATGAGTTTCTAACTTCTTTCAAGTTAAAAATATATATTTTTAACTTTTCTAAAGTTTATTTAAAGACTAAAAACTATATATATATATAAATATTCAATGTTCTTATTTTTCAAAGTTTATAATCTTTCTTTTAACTGTTTCTCTCATGTAATCTTTTTTTTTTTTCTTCTTGTATTTATTCTATTTAACTGGTCTATTATTTCTTCAACATGTTCTGTTCATCTTTATTTACATGGTACCGAAAAATTGATGCCTAATTTCTAAAAATGAAATCCGAACTCTTCAAACAACATTCTTGCTATCCTTTCACATGAAACTACAACGTCGAATGTTGTAGGACTTCACCAGATCCAAAACTAGTTTTGGCAACAGTCACAAAAATAATTATCTCAGAGCTTCAGCTGTTTCGAAACCAGTTAGACATGGTAACTTCTTTCTCTTGTGCTTAGATGCGCATTCATCAAATGACTGTAGTGTTCGAAACTTATTTCCACTTTAACGAAAAAGTCAAGATATATTTAGGGTTTAGAAGGAAATAATATTTTTTTTCAATTTTATAAAAAATATAAGGCATTGAATGTATAAAAGTTCTATTACGCAACGTGAGTGCTACAACCGTCCTGGGTAAATTGCTCTCGGCTAAGACGACGCTCGCACGCTGGCCTCATTCACGTAGCATAATATGAAATCCAGCAAATACAGACATACCGGACAAAGGAACCGTCAAAAACAATATGCTTCATAGGTATCTCATATGAACATGCAACGTACCGACAATGGTCTTAGGAAATCTCAAATGACAGTTGGGTTTCAACATATAATTGTCGCCGCATTATATTTTAGCCATTCCCCGCAACCCATAAAGAAAGCATTCCAAACCAAAACTGATTGAACGTTATGCCTATCCAAGCTTCATCAAGTCAAACGAGGGAACATCAGAGTCATGTACAAAGAACCAGAAGGGGAATGGAACCACGGAATTATTCTGGAGAATGCAAAAGCAGAACTAGCCAAGGTAAAGGAAGAGCTCAATAGAGCTAAGGAGAGTTCCATGCAATCCTGGCTTGACTCGGAGCCCCTCATAGATGAACTTGAAAAGCAGAAAGCCAATCTTGCGGATGCTCAACTAAGTGAAAGTGCATCAAAAACTGCCACTGAGAAGCTGGAATCCCAGCTTGAGACCATCCACAAGAACATCAAATCCAGAAGAGAGGATCAACTCAAGACAGAATTGATGATCCAAGAAACCAATCAAACTTTGGATCACATGCGTAACGACATGGAAAGGCTCAAACTTCAGAGAAACAAAGAAAAGCAAACACTAACAAAACTGAGGCAAACCCTGCATCTAAGGAAGCAGTCGGTTCAAACTTTGCAGCTCACTCTTAGAGCTGTACTGCTGGAGTCAGATGCTGTGGAAGAATCTTCTGCCAAAGTTCTTCAACAGATCAAGCTTTCAGAAAATCACATAGACGTTGTTCAGCTTACAGAAGAAAACTACTATGCCCTAACACGAAGAGCCAAAGAAAAGATTTCACACACAAATTCACGTGTTTCTGTTTACATGGAGCAGAAACGTGCAGTTGAGGCTACCCACGATTTAGTGTTATCAAGATTGAACAAAATTTATTCCAGTGGATCATGGAGTATGAACAAAAGAAAAATAATGAGGCAACGGTACACAGAAAGGAATACAAAAGGCCAAGACACGATTGTTGAAGAGGAAGTGACAACAAATGTTTCACTTAAATCCTCTGGTGAGGAATCATTACCCAAGTTCAAAGGGAGGAAATTACAACAGTCCAGAAAATCAGTAAGTAATCATGTCAAAATAAAAAGGAAAAAATCATCCATTTTGTATAGAATAAGAAAATGTCTCTATGGAAGTTAAGAAATCAGGTGGACGATTCCATATTTTCTTAAGTGAATCAATAAAGCAACAATCATGTTACAAAGAACGACGAAAAGTTTAAATTTTTTATAAAATTGATATAACTCAAATCAGCACAGAGGAGTTTTACTGATTTGCTGTCTTGATATTAATACGCTGCCAGAAATGTTTCTGGTTGACCATATACCATCGGAGGATAAAAGCAAAGAAAAACAGGGCAAGCGAGTTGTTGGGAAGTCTCGTTATGAGATGTCTCAATCTGCCTATCTCTTATACAAAAAATCACCGGTTAGCGGTTGATGATCAAAGAGTTTGACAGAACAAAAAGTAAGATATGGATAGCTCTGTCACGACTTAACAATCTAGAAAGCATAAATTCGAAAACATACACTATATCTGATGTTTTCATGGACTACTGACAAGAAAAAACAGAAATTGTTGGCAGTGTAATTGGCATTCCCCCACAGGCATCTGATTTTTCAGCCGCATGCACCATTAATTACTTCAAGAACTCTACTTGAACATTTTAGAATAAGCCTTTTTCTCTTTATCGCGTCTATCAGCAACCTGTATCCAAAAATTGTAATCAGAAAAAATTTCATTTGTCTCAATGAAATAAATGGCATGTAAGATGATAGAAGAAATAAAAAAGTGAAATGACTTACCTTCTTCCTGGCAGTGGCATACTCCTTTTTAATCCCTCCTGAAAAACAGAGCAGCAAGTGGATTAAGCTTTATTAAAAATACCATAGGCTAACTTCACAACATCAGTAAACTTTAAAAACAAAGAGTCATGGTCTAATGTTTAATAGGATCTCTATATATTTACTTTTGTTTCATATACAACATCGAAAATCACAATATTTTAAAAGCAAACATTAATTTCATTCTCACCCATATTGTTACTTTCCTTTCAAGAGATTTCAGAATTCAGACTCAAGTGATTGCAGAAAACATGTAATTTAGAGGATTTATTTGCCTAAACAGGATGATTTTTAAAATACTGAAAACTGAAATGGACTAAAGACGAACATAATGAAATGGAAAGAGTAGTTTACTAGCCAACTACACCATAATCTAATTTTAGCATTGTATCTCATCCTGAAGTACTTCAAACCTGGTATGAATAAAATAAGGCCCAAAATGGAAAAAAAAAAAAAAAAAAATCTTTTCAGTCCAAACAAGTTTATCAAGAACCCAGGATGTTCATTCCTCAACAACAAATCCATTGATTTAAGATAACCAATTTGTACAAAGCTTGCCAGCATGAGCTGAAGCAGGAATGAAATAAAAACTTAACGAATTTAAATAGACAACTACCATCATTAGGCTCCAACTCTAAAGCTTTCTTGAAGCTTTCAACAGCGGCATCCAGGTCGTTGAGTAACATATATGCCTGAGATTAAGCAAAGAAAACATGAACAACAAATTACAAGATATGAAACATGACACAATGGTTCAGCTTGCATACACGAATTATTTATCCCCAGTGTAGTAGGTAGTGAAAGGTATATAATTAATATAAGCAGATATAATAAGAATGTGAACACAGTCCAGACACCTAATGGCATGGATCTAATCCAAATTAGCATAAATCAAAACAGAATTACAATAATTGGGAAGGATTGTCTCAAACTTAAAAGCACAACGAAAAATTAAAACAGTCTACAGAGCATATAATTCACTAGCCAGTATCAAGCACTTCCATCAGCAGCCTATTATCTCCATTGGAAGATGTCCACTAACCTGGCCTTTTCGAAACAGAGCTTTTGCATTATCTCCATCGTGCATTGCAAAGTCTGAATCCAGTAGCGCTCCTTGTAGATCACCTATTTTCAATTTACAAGCCTAAGAAATAAAACAGCAGGACTCAGGTCATTAGTTTTAAGGTACCAGACTGCAGAGTACATGAAATATTTTACGAAGGCCATACACTGGAAAAAATAAATAAAGCTGAAAGGCTTCCGGTTAATTCTAGCAGACCCAGACACAAGGTAACAATTAAAATACATTTTCATGGTTATATCTGTTATCTCCATTCTCAAATCAGCCACCCTGGAAGCCTTAGAGTAAGTTTTATGTAAAACACATGCACACACTAATAAAAACAAGCATTTACAAGGCAATAGCCTGATCCTCGTGTTAACAATCAACCATTACTCAGCTTGTTCTAACAGAATATTCATCATTAATGATTCCCCAAAACTATACATAAGCAAAAGCTAGGGATATAAAATCATTCCTGGGCCTCTAGCTAAATATCTTAAGTTTTTTACCGAGCTGGTCCTTGACATTTAAACAATATTTTTTTTTATCTTAGTAACTGATGGCAGTATTGGTTACTTACAGAACTATTGGTAAAGATTTGAGATTTTGTCTTCCTTAATGAAGCACTGTTCTCTGCAAAGTAAAAAAGAAAGAGCAAATACTTTAGATAGTAAAGATGAAGCAGAGAAGTTCCAAGTTAGTTCAATCGCAAGAGCCAAAATGTGAAGAGACAAACCTTGGTCAATGTCGTCCTTCTCCCAACACACATCCAAATAGCGCAACGCTTTGCGATACTTTCTCAATGCCATCTTATAATCTTGCTTCTGTTTGTGAGAAACAGGCAAGTCCGAGTAGAACGTTAGTTTGATATATAAAAATCACTACTGTCATCTTGTGATTTCAAGATAATTACAGTAAAAGTCTACAAATTTAGCATACACTATCAATTTATAAGATGACAACAATACAAAAGCATAGACTTTTTACCCAGAACATTACTACTACATATCACAACAATTACAGACACAATAAAAAAAAAATTAACCTTGTACTGCTCATTCCCCAGAGCCTTGATAGAGTCCACAGCACTCATCCACCAAGAAAGTTCATCAGGTTTGACATCAAGATCAGCAGGCCAATCAGGATAAGTGTCACCATCCTTAAAGAAGTTAACAACTCCCTCACCTTGCCCTTCGGGAATTTCTCCACAATCCACTATCACAACATCCTGAGTTGGACGGTCGTTCTCACCAGTAACAACATGTTCGGCGGAACGAACAACGCCCATTCCTTTAACAACTCTTCCAAACACGACGTGTTTCCCGTCCAAGTGAGGGGTGCGTGTGGTGGTGATGAAAAACTGAGAACCATTTGTATTTGGTCCTGCATTCGCCATGGAAAGCATCCCCTTCCTCTCATGCTTCAGGTCCAAGTTCTCATCCTCGAACTTCAGGCCGTATATGGATTCCCCTCCTGTGCCGTCGCCAGCGGAGATGTCGCCACCTTGGATCATGAACCCTTTGATCACACGGTGGAAAGATACGCCCTGCATTAACAATAGAAGAAAAAGAAGAACCATTGAGAATTGGAACCATAAACGAGAAAATAAGACCAAGAAGAAGAAAATAAAGGACCTTATAGTGAAGAGGGACATTAGTGTTGGGTCCTATGCCCTTTTCGCCAGTGCAAAGGGCCCTGAAATTCTCCGCGGTTTTGGGAACCAAGTCGTGGAAGAGCTCGACGACGATTCTGCCCTCTAACTCGCCTCCGATGGTAATGTCCAAGAAGCATTTAGGGTTCACCATTTTGGGAAGGTGAAGAGGAGAGAAATGAAAGAATGGAAAGAGGAAGATGAAGGAGTAGGTAGGTAAGTTGAGTACAAAACCCTAATCCAGCTTTTTAATTTCAAACTCCTTCGTTTTCGTGCCGGGAGCGACAAAACTTATACGGTTAAACATTCCACGTGTCACTGATAGCGCCCTTTCTTCTTCACTTTGTCTGCGCCACAACAAGAAACAACAATAACAAATACTGAGTGTATAGTTTAATTAATCAAAGTTGGTTTAAACTAATGTTGTGCTACATTTGGTTTAGTTCAAAAGGAAATAATAAAGAAATATAAATGTACACTGGTCTTGGTTGAAAGAAGATGTTGGAGTACTATGGAGGTACTAGGTTGTTAGATGGTAGGTTATCTTTGTGTGCATAGTTTATTATCAATATTTAATTTGGATTATCATGTTATACCTAATACAGTAAATTAAAGCATAGTTGATATTATTCTTCTTTTTCTAGTAAGTATTTATGTGACCTCCTATTTTATTATTTCAAATTAATACTCTTAAAATTTATTAATACATTTCTTTATATTATAATAATTAAAACAAAAAATAATTTCATGTAAAATGCTTAAGAAATGAAATGATATAAAGATGTATGTTTGTAAAATAGAATTTTCTCAATGTATTACTATTTGTGAAGAATTTTAGTATTGTATAAATGTATTTAGGACACTTCTCAATATTTGATGAATAACTATTTAGAGGCTTACGTATTAGTTTAGAAAATAACTTTTAAAAAATTTCATAAAATTGGTGAAGAATAACAAAGGTTTGTAGAACTAAAATAACATAAAAAGTAAATGTTTGACTTTTATATTAATTTATCTCAATTTAAGTACGTATAGTTTTATAAATAAAAAAATAAAAGAGATTTATTATAAAAATAAAGAGATGAACAAAAATAAATAAATAATATAAAAATAAAAATATTCTCTTTGTGTTTTTATTTTGATCAAAAGTAGAGGATTGAATGTATATAAGTAATATACTCATTCTAGATATAGTTAAATAAAAAAAACAAATAAAAATATTATAATATAATAATGTCACAAAGACAAATAAACAGAAATAATTGATAGTAATTTGAATCTGTCATAAAGACAAAATTACAGGATTGAGATTAGTTTCCTTATGGATCATTGTCACAATATAAAAGAGAGTTGGTTGTTCAAAAGGAACTTTGAAATATTGAAGAAGATATACTAGCCATTGAATTTCACATGTAACAGTGATAATTGAATTTTACATGTAACAGTGGTCATTGTTTTGTATTCAACTTCACATGAACTCTTTGATATTGTCATTTGCTTCTTTGATTTCAAGATATTAGGGAATTTTTAAAATACATACTAAAATCAATCACTAATTGAATCATTGCATGTGCCCCCAATCACTATCACAAAAGGCTTTTAGATTAACATAAATGCTAGAAGAGAAAAATAAGTTAAGACTTGGAGCTCTTTTAATATATTTGAAAATTCTAATTGTTGCATTATAGTGAGCAACTGTAGGTTTATCAAGAAACTTAGAAAATTGTTGAACATAAAAGGTTATGTCAGGTCAGGTATTAGTGAGATATATAAGTCTTTCCATCATTCTTCTATAAGCATGAACATCTGTGAAAGACAAATTATCCATAGGAGAGATTGTAGGTTTTATAGGCTAAAAGACCTGCATCTTTTAACAATTCATATCTCCTTTGATTCATCATTATCCATTTCTTACTTCTTACTACTTTAAGACCAAGAAAATATCTCAAATCTCCAAAATCCTTGATCTTGAATGTTTTATTCAAAGCTTGATTCGATCAATCTCTTCTTTATCATTTCCTGCCAAGATTATTTCATCCACATACACCAATATTGTTGTAATAGATCCTGCAGAAGAATAATGAACAAGGAATGATCATTCATAGATTAAGTATATCTCGTAGAAATAAAAAATAATAATTTAGCAAATCACTTCCTGCTAGCTTGCTTCAAGCCATATAAAGTTTTTTTTAATTTACAAACTTGTCCTGGTTGAATAGGAGTCAAACTAGGAGGAGCAACCTTTTATACATCTTCTTTCAACTCTCCATGCAAGAAAACATTATTTATATCTAACTGTTTCAATTCCCAGTTATAAATAGAAGCTAGAGAAAGAAGCAACCTTATAGCGGTCATTTTTTCTACCAGAGAGAAAGTTTCAAGGTAGTCAATGCCCTCTTTTTGTGTGTATCCCTTTGCCACTAACCTTGCTTTATACCTCTCAATAGTTTCATCAGCTCTATATTTTATTTTGAATACCCATTTTGTAACCTATGGCAATTTTGTCCTTAGGTAAAAGAGCAGTCTTCCATGTTTGTTTTGACTCCAAAGCATGTATTTCACACAGTATAGTCTCTCTCCAACAGTCATGTTTCATAGCTTCAGAATAAGTGTTTGGCTCAACATGTGAAGATGTATTGTAAACATTAAGATTGAGACAAAACTGAACTCAAAGGATATTTAACTTTTGAAGATGTATTGGAAACATTGAGATTATAATGATAATCCTTTAGATACTCAGGTGGTCTTTTTGTTCTGGTACTCATTCGAATTGATTGTATTGTTTCATGAGCTTCATTAAGGTTTTGGTCTCTATGAGAGAAAATTTCTTCTGAAACCTCAGTGTCTGATTCATGGTCATTATTACTATTATTTTTTACATTATCACAAGGTGCAATGGGTACAAAAGTGACTTGTGATGGTTGATTCAAAACAAGTTGGTCTTCGGTAAAAGGATTTTGATAAAAAATGTTAGGACTGTCAGTTTTAGTGCTAGTACCTTCAACCTTTTGGTATAGAAAAATATGTTCATAAAAGATAACATCCTTAAATACAAAAATTTCTCTTGATTAAATATTCAACAAAACATATCCTTTTGTTCTTTTTTTAAAACTAATAAAAACACATTTTGATGTCCTTGGATCAAATTTTTTTTTCTATTTGTTGACAAAGTGCTAGAATAGCATAAAGTTCCAAACATCTTTAATTGATTAAAATTTGTTGCAGTTTTGTAAAGCATCTCATGAGGAGAAAAATAATTTAAAACAAGTGTGGAAAGCATGTTTATAATATCACAAAATATGACCAATAAATTTTAGATAAATGTGATTGTATCATGAGAGCTCTTACTACATTTAGTATATGATCATGTTTCCTTTTAACTATATCATTTTGTTGAAGAGTATTACCACAAGACGTTTGATGTATTATTCCTTTGTTGGCAAAGAAACTAGTCATAAAAAATTCAATCCCATTATCACTTTTATTATTTCTATTGTTGTCTCAAATTGTGTTTGAACAAACATGACAATTTTTTCAAATTCTTGACAATTTCAGATTTTGTTTTAAAAGAAAAATCAATGTGTATCTCGAATAATCATCAAGTATGACAAATAAATATTTATGCTCGTGAATTGATGGTATTGAGTATCGTCCCCATAAATCAACATGAATTAAATCAAAAAACTTTTTAGATTTAGATGTACTAAAAGAAAAAAGAAGTCTTTTTTATTTTGCAAAATGACAAAATCACACATAAAAGATTTGTTATATTTAACAAAATGAAATTTATTTTGATAACATCACTACATTTATTTGAAACATGTCCCAATCGAAAATGCCAAAGGGTATCATGATCAATAACAGTAAAATTGACAATATGAATAGATTAGACGGGTTTGATTTGAAGTTTTTGATATGAAGAGACCCTAAATATATAAAGCATATCTTGCATCTCAACAAAACCAATCATCTTCAAGGAGTTTTTGTCCTTATAATGTGACAACCATTCGAATAAAAAATAATCATACAAGATAAATTATCAATTAACTTTTCTACTGAAAGAATATTAAAAGTGAAATTAGAAATATAAAAAACATTATCTAGGATATGATCTTGATTGATAAAAACACTTCCAAAATAATTTGCAATGACTTGATTTCCATTTGGTAATTTGACAAAGATAGGATTAATTTGATTATATGAAGTGAAATAATTCAAGGATGAACAAATATGATCAGTAGCATCACTATCAAGAATCCAAGAACTAAAGGAAGAGAAAAATTTATTACCCATGTGTATTGTTGTGATGAAATGAATGACAAAGATTTGATTAGAGGCATATTCACTGGATTTAGACAGTTGTAGAAGGGCTAACAATATTTGATATTGCTCAGGAGTAAAACCAATTTGCTGAGAATGTGCTTCTGACCAACCTTCATCATTTTGCTGGTTATTATTACAGTTTGCTTCTGATTTTTAAACTTGAACTAAGGTGGAAAACCATGTTTTCTATAGCATGTATCAATCATATACCCTTTTTTTCATAATGACTGCAGATTTTAGAAGTATATCGTCTTTGATAACTTCTTCTGTTAGTATCAATCATTGTCTTGGACTGATCACTAAAAATTTGTCACTCGTGTTGTGTACCGAGAGAATAAATCATATGTTGCTGAGAACTAATATGGTAAGGAGAACTAAAATCTTGTGAGGGATCAACAAGATCAGCCATGATAAATGTAGCAACCAGAGTTCTCTAGAGCTTTGATACCATATTAAGAAGTGAACTTTAAGCTTAACTCAACCTTACAAAACTAGCTTGTAAGTCGAGGTTTGCACCCACTTATAAACTATTGAAATGCCTCATCTCTAGTCGATGTGGGATCTCTAACACACCTCCCTCAGGCCGAGACTCCTCAACTCGAGTGTGAAACTTATATGTAAGGGTGGTTCGATAGTGGGTGACCCCATAGGCCCAACAACCTTGCTAGGATAGACTCTAATACCATATTATAAAAATAAAGAGATAAACAACAATGAATGAAAATAAACAAAGGATATGAGAATGAAAAGATTCTCCCTATTTTCTTATTTTGATCAAAAGTATATGAATATATAAAAGTAATGTACCCATTCTAAGTAGTTAAGTAAAAAAAACAAATAAAAATATTACAATATGATAATGTTATAAAGACAAATAAACATAATTGATGGTAATTTGATTTTGTCATACAGACAAAATCATAGGATTGATATTAATTTCTTTTTAGAAGCCTTGTATCTATATTCCCTGAAAAGATTTTAATATATACTATAATTGTATAATTGAGTGAAAAGGAGAGGAATATAATATGGAGAAAATATATATAACCATGCTATCATATTTTTATAATTTTTATTTTTGTTCTCATCATTCTGCAGTACAATTTACAAATTTGTTATTTTAACATGGAAAATTATAACATTTATTTAAGTTGGAGAATGAATATAAAAAAACTCCCAACTTATCTTTCATTGTACATCAAACTTATTCTTTTAATAGTTTGGTAAACAAATTAACAAGTAGTTAATGAACCATCTTAAATATTTTCACATATAATATAACTTTTACTCAATTAAACCTTTACTAGAACCAAGTCCATTAAGGAAGAGTTTCTTTAAGTAAATTATTGTTAGGTATGATTAAAAGTTTTTCAATATTTTTAATAAAACATTTTAGTCCTTCAAGTCTTGAGAAGTTTGTGTACTAGCTAAAATAATCATGTTACTGGAAGTCAAGTTAAGGTCCTTAGTCGACAAGTATCACCATTGTTTACTTTTTTTATAAGTCAAACTGAGTTTGAATTAATAAAAAAGACTTTGATTAAGATGATTAATATAAATTTTCCTAATTAATAAGGTTGATAAGTATAGTCCTTGATATCATTCTTATAAACAGGGACACCCTTACAAGTATGATTATTATCTCTTCATCATTTACTTTACTTGTATTTATTTACTTGATCATCAAAATATTTTTTTATAAATAACCTTCAACTCTTTTATAGATAACCCTCAACTGAATTCAAAAAGAAGCTTCACCGAGAAAAGATTTCCTAATAAGATTAAAAGTTAATTTCAAATACCGAACATTTACAATTTCCTCGAAATTAATCCCATATTTACAAATTTCTCTATACACCAACATGCTATTTTTACTCGAAACAAAATAATTTTGACTTTTGTAATGTTTATTACTTACAACAAGTGTAACAAGTCACTTCTAATTATTTTTTTACTCCTTTTTTTAAATAATGATAAACACAAATATTTATTAGAATTTGAAACATACATAAATAAACTCAAAAGATTGTAATTTTATATTTTCTCGATACCGAAAGATACGGTTAAAACAGTGTTACTGAATCCATTTTGAATTAGAAAAAAGGTTATGCTTATTTGATACAAAATTTATTTGCACCTCTAAATGGTAGTTAAATATTATCAAATAAAGGTGAAAAGAGAACATGCACTAAAATTGAACCACTTAAACAAAGTTAATATAAATATGATTGAAAATTTTTCTATTTAAGTTCTTTATGGTTTAAGGTTGGTTTTAATGGAACTTGATCATGTTTATATAATTTTAAAGAATATTAATTATTTTAATCTTTATGATATTTCTTTCAGTATAGAAATGTATTAAATATGATATTATTTTAAAATAATGTTCATTTTGATTTTTATTGTATATTTATGTGACACTTACTTGTATTATTATAGACTTTGTCCCCATAAAATATAAGATGGTGGTCCAAGTTACCAGCTATTGTACCTGCTATTTAATACATTTATAAAATGCAGTTTTAATATGTAAATAATGTGAGTTCAAAAATATTGTAATTATCACCAATGAAATACTAATTACTACATAAAATATGATACATTAAAGTGTCATTATTAACATTTTTATATGAGTTTCTTAGTTGTGACTTGAAAATATGTTATATAGAAAATTTTGACACTTTCAACTGCTGTGAATTTTATAGTATAAACTTTTTATTTGGAACTGGCTGTATAATTTTTATTACATATAAATATATTGAAATGTTTTATTCAATCTAAAGCTTTTAAGTTAATATAACATGTATAAAAAAAATTGTATTGAGTAGAATATATAAGCCTATAAAAGAAAAATGGAGAAATTTAAATATATTTATATTAACATAAATTGATGTTCTATAAAAAAAACATGATTATGTTTGATATTGTTATGTTTGACAAAGATAAGTAAAAATTGTTCTATCAAAAAAGAACCAAACTGTCTCAAACATTTAAATTAATTACATTAAAAACTAATCTTATTATTTCCCTCAACTATTACTTGCTTCAAATGATAATTTTATGTTAATTTATGATGGAAGATCACTTGCAACATCTCATATATACTTGTAATGGATTAAAATCACATATTCAATAAGTAATTATGTAAGCAAAATTTCTTAATTTATATATCATTTTGAAAAAAATAATTATAAATACCTAATTATCAGAAGTATGAATTGATGCAACAATCAAATCTTCCGTAATGTTGCATTCAAAAGAAATAAAAGAAAGTTTATTTTTCATATTTACAATTTTTTGTTCCATTCTTTTGTATTACTTGCTCTTAATGAATCAAAGTTGATATAACTTAGTTTTGTGGTTGAATGTTTGAAAGCAGGTGTATGGCAAGCTCTCGTTAACAATGCTCTAATTTGACTTTGATGCCTTCATCAAACATGGCAATTGGATGATTCGGAGAAATGTTAGAAACAGAATTTGGTTTTCTAATAATAATTCATCAATTTAATTGAAAAAAATACTTAGATGCAATCACTTAGATGTTAAGTAACACACTTAAGAAATAAACCAAAACAAATTACCTTCTGAATCTATTGCAAGTTTTATAAAGTTAATATTATTAAAGATGTAAATACGAGTTGAAAGTCTTGTATTAAGTAAAAGCGAAAAAAATAGAAAATTAGAAAAAAAAAAACTCAAAATACATAATCTTAAGTTGATTTACATGTTATACTTTTTTATATTAACTCATGACATATTGGTATTAATCTCGTATAAAAATATCATGTCTCAGCTTCTAAACCTTTTAGTTTAAGATTTGGAATCTTTTAATACTGATTATAGGACAAACTTCTATAATATTGTTGATCATCATAAAAAATAATATCTTTCCAAAATTCATAGATATTTTATATTCTTATTTATGTATAAATAGTCAATATTAATCTCTTGTCATTTTAAGTTTAAAATATTGTTAAGTTATCATTTTATACCTATTAGTCAATAGAAATCCTTTGAACAAATGATTTTATAATAATTTCTTCTTATCAATATGAAAAGAAAAGCACTAAAGTTTTTAGTCAAACGTGATTACAGAATGAATATCCATAATAAGGTAAATAGTTTGACTTAATTAATATGCATCAAAATGTAAATACTTTAAAAAAAAATAGAAAAATCTTTGTAGGAGTTTTGATAAATGATATATTCCTTTTGTGCCAATTGCTTCCTGCAAGAAACAAACGGCGGCTTCCTATTGAGTCAAACATTAAACATTAAGTATAATTAAGAAAAAAAGTGTTAACAAATTAAAAGTTATAAATATCTCATTTTAACAAACTAAAGTTATAAATATCTTAACAATAAAATATTTTACTTTAATAAATTCTTAAAAAATAAAATAATCATTAATATTTAATTGATTAAAAAACAAAAATTGATATTGTGTAGTAAATAATTATTCATATGTATGATGTAGTTAAAATGTATAGTACATATGATAAAAATATTTCTGAATGACTGAGAGATAACAAAAATTATTTAATATATAAATTGTAAAATAAAAATAATAAAAAGACATTATTGATATATTATAAAATAATTTAGTACATGAAATAATTTGTATCGTGCTGGAAGCAATTACCTCCTTCTAGTTTTAAAATAAATATTTGCCTCACTTATATTTTTAACAAAATAATAACGAAATTTCGTATAACTTTTCAAATAGACATCTTTCCCTATTGTTTTAAATAGTAAATTACATTTGTCTCCTTTATCTTTATAATAGAGTAAAACTCACCTTCTTTATTTTATTTATATTTTTTTATAAAAGGTTTTTAATTTTCAAATTTTTTTATTTATGTCTTAGTTCAATATGATTTTTGAAAATAAAATAAAGAAAATGTGTTTCACTTTATTTAAGAATATAAATAAGTTTAAAATCATAAAAAAAATCTTAAGGAGTAAATATTTTTTTAAAAACCAAAAAAATAAAACTCATGTTAAGCAAAGAGTTATCACATAAAATTTATTCAAAAAAAAGAAAAAATAATAATATCACATGGGATTGGACCAAACTCATAAAAAGAAAAAAACAAAGTAATCATAAAATAAGGAAAGTATGAAAAAGCAAAAGAGTAAAACTAAGAGAAACCAACAAGAGATGTATATCCCTTAAATTCAAAAATAAAACAATAAAAGAAAGAAAACCAAGACTATCAGGCCACCAAGGAAAGGTGAAGAAACACCCAAAGAACCCAACAACCAAAAAAGCTTACCAACATTCATTCTTTGTGATATCCACTCTAACAAGTTTTTTTTAATAACCTTGAAAGCATCAGTCTTTTGTCTCTCAGGTCTTCTAGAAGTCTCAACACACTCTTCCAACTCATTCCAATCACTAGGGAATCTCTACTCTATCATATTTGTCCCAACAATTAAAAACCAACTTACACTCCTCAAGCTTAGAATAAGAAGCCTAAACCAAGGAAGCAACTTTAGAAACATTTTAAGGAGGCCTACCAAAGATGTGGGTTATTTGGACCAAATCATCATGTCCATTATAGTCATAGTTAAAACTCTCCACCTCTAAAATCAAAAGAAACCAAATTCTGCTTCTTGTGAAAATCAAGATCTACTAACAAATTACAAAGAATTTTCATGCATCTCATTTCCCTTGTTTAGGAATCATTTCACTATACTACAAAAATTCTCATTAAGAATAGAATTTTTGCTCCCAATAAATTGTACATGTATTGCATGTGACTGTTCTAAAATATTATGCTTATCATGTTTTTTTTTTAAGAATAACATCATCACCCATAACAAGTAAAGAGACAAAGAATTGGAAAGAGCCAATGCAAGATGAATAAAATCACTCTTATGAGAAGTTTTCTTATTCTGTTTAGCAACTGAGAGGAGTCAACAAGACTTGGCTCAGAATCTGATGTATGATGCACATCTGCCACCACAACAACAACATCAACATCCCTCTTAAAAAGAAACTGTAAAACAACTTCATGTTATGAAGACACAACACTCTCACATTTATTCACTAGTACTTTAACACATCCAGAGTCGCAACAACATCAACATCCCTCTTAGAAGAAGACTGAGACACAACTTCATGTTGTGAAAAGACAACATCCTCACAATTATTCTTTGTTGAGACTTTTGACACAAACCACTGCTTGGTTTTTATATATATTTTTTTCATTGTGTTCCTCCTGCTTACTCCTACAAGAAAACTCGTGACCTATCATCTTAAAAAATGTACAGAAAGGAGAAAGTACAGTAAAGCAAAACCAGAATGCTCTATCAAAAATTGTTAAGACAAGATAGAAAAAAGATCAACATCCACAAAGACCCAGACAAAGAAACCTCTTAATTTTTTTCATAATACATATAACACTAAGAGAGTCTCAATCTCACGTATAATTGAGAAAATTATTTTTAACTGCTAATATTTCATGAATAATCTATGCCCACCTACCCAACATTGTACCTAAGTCAATTTCATATTTCATATAGACATGAACAAATTTGTTTTTTCAGACAAACTTACGAAGAAGATCTACAAACAAGAAAAATATGAATGTTATCTCAATTTAATATTTTTTGTCTAAAGTATGTTAGTGCACTTTTACATAATAAAAAACTCATTTATTATATATATATATATATATATATATATGGTATAGTCGGTTGTTTATTATGAAAAAGAGTTTGATTGATCATAATCCTTTATAAGTTTATCATTTTAGATTTTAGTTTTTTTTTTTTTTGAAAACATCGTTAATTATATATAACATCTAATTATATTTGATTCTAAAAATAAAAATAACTTATTATATATAATATTTATAAATATCTAATTAGAAGTTGACAACGATAAAAAAGAGGAAGCATAAAAAGGTTTTGGGGAAGGAAAATGCCTAATAAAAATGAGCACCTTAGTTAATTTAAAAGCTAAAAATCATGGTGCATATTCACCAGTTCACAGCATAGTCCCCGATAGCATTCACCTTGTTCATAATAGATCTAACATTCGCATGAATTTCTCTTGTTTTACCTTGATTATAACGTACTCGTTTGGACATAGCCAGTTTCATTGGTTGAAATTTATTAGAGAGGACATATCCAACATCTGTGGAAGAGAGTGGGTGTGAGACACAAAATCACATGTCTAGATAGTCTATAATGCATTTTGCAATATATATTTCTAGTTGACCATCCTGCAGTTTTTCCTTATGTCCCCTCTATATATCCCATTTTCTCAAGAGACATATCAAAGGAAGCCAAAGAAGCAGTTGTGTTATCACTCATAAGGGCCTCATATGTCTGCAGTAGTCCTAAATTCTTCACAAGGTTTCTGTAACACATGTTGCCAATGAGTTTGGCGTGACAGGATCCAACGAGCCAAGTTGGTGTCAAAACATCTATTTGGACACAGTTTCTGTAAATTATGTAAAAGTGATGGATCCAGTTTTGCAGTGCCATTACAGATGAAAAGTCTTCTGCTGAAAGTAAAGCACTGAGCAAAAACCCTACGGTGTGGGCTCCTGCTTTCATCGCATAGACATGACATAAAATGAGTATTGGACACTTTTTATCAGATGCCTGGCATGTACTCAGAAACTTTGGCCTCCTCACATATATAATTTCGAGGATAAGTGGTGTACATGTTAAGCTATTCATGAAACAGCTTACAAGGAAAGAGATAACTTATAAGCATCATTTTGAGGCAAAAGACAAAGTCTAAGGAATGAAGAGGTGGAATTAGTAGAGTGAAAGTAATATACAAATTTGTTTTTTTATTTTCTAACTTCTTTCATACAGTGGTTTCAATCTGAGTTTTATTTTGCACAATGACATATAATAGTAGTCTTATATTTCTTACAACATGAGGGGTTGTTAACTTTCTACTGCAATTTTGGAGAGAAATTACCAGTGCTACATCTGAAAATAATTAGAAGAAGGATAAGTCCTTACGAAACATTATTTGATTTAAACAATGTCCTATTCAATGAAAGCCTCCAGTTTCTATTTAAACACAATACCGAAACTGTGGATGCAAAATGCGACTTTAGCAATGTAATTGTTAGGAAAAAAGTCATACTTCTGAGCACGATTTTAATATCGTTAATCACCTGCTCTACTTAGATGAAGTCATCAAGAAAAAAAGAAAACTTCTATTTTTAGTTAAATCTTACATGTTATGTTTAGTTAAAACTCAAGTCGTATTTAATGAATATAACTTTTTTTTTTCTGTACGAAGTCATGTTTTGTAAGTATAATTTATTCATTTTTGTATTTTTTTTTTAAATTTGACATGACATTTTGACAATTTCTATGCAATATTACACCACAGTAATAACCAATATTTTCGTTGCCTCCATTTATACCATGCCTTCTTGTTAGACTTAAGTAAATTAAAAATCTCACATTAAATAAAAAAAACAAAATTCATAAAATAATAAAAAAACTAAAAACTTTATTAGTGTCAATTTTTTTTCTTATATTTTTCATAAAAAAAATTAGTTGGTACAAAAATAACTTACACTACAATAAAAACTAAAATTACCGATAAAACAAATTTATCGGAAACATTTGAAATTTGTTATATTTATCGACGGATTTCAACAAAAATAAAATTCGTCAGTAAATTGGTTATAAGTAAATTTATTAATAAATTTTTTAAGTTTATTGGTAATTACAGATAAATTTATCTGTCAGTAAGTCCGTCGATAAATCGATAAATATTAATTTTATTATAAAAATTAATATCCATGATTAATGAAGGATTAAATTCATCAATAAATTTACCGATAATGATATTTTATTGACGAATAAAATTTTATGGATAATTTAATTTTTCTTATAGTAGTATTATAAAGGTCATAATTTTTCACAATTAGTGTTATATTGTTATATAATAGTATTTAACTAATGACAACGGATCCAATTACTTTCTAGCATTTGGCATAATTTGTTTTTATTTTGTTCTGGAATATGAAGATGAAAACTTTCTTGTGTTTATTTATACAAAATTTTGAACCACCCGCCAAAAGTTAAATTGTAACTATTGAGATAGATATCTTGCCACATTTTCTACTGTAGCTGATTCAAAAGCACACAAAAGCTCATGCCGATATATTTCTTCTAAGATAAACTATTTATTTATAAATTTTTATATTTATAATATGATTACGTGTATAAATCAATTTTTCATTTTTTATTGTTATTGTTTCCTTTAATTTGTGTTTTCGTTTTTATTTTATCATTTTCTAAATTGTGTCATATGCACTTGGAAATTTTGGATGTATAAAATTTGGGCTTTTTTTTTTCATTCTTGCGCTCCATTATTATTAATTTGCACCTCCATACCAACGGAAAGAAATTGAAGTATCCTCCTCATTGTAGCATGTCATAATTATTATTTTCATTTTTCATTGTTGTTTCTCTACTATACTAAGAAAAAGAAGAAGAAAGAGAGCTCATTCTAGAAAAAAAGCTCATTCCAAAGTTCATCATTTATGTTTTGAAAACTCTGTTATAGAAAGCTCATTCTGAAAAGCATTTAACGTATTTTCAGAAAACTTTTTAAAAAAACTGGTTCTGAAAAGTTCAATATTGAAAGTATCATATATGTTTCAAAAAGCTTATTTTAAAAATTATTATATAAAAAACTCATTTTAGAATGAATTTCATAGTTTATTCCGGAAAGTTTATTCCAGAAATTTTATTATAGAAAACCTATTACAGAAATCCAGTTATGGAAATCCTATTTAAGAAATTCAGTTATAGAAATCTTGTTCCAAAAATTCTAGAAACCTTTTTTTTTTTGGAAGATTTCTAAAACAGGTAATCCAGAATTTACTTTCATAAAAGATAAAATGATTATTTTAAAAATAATGAGAGTACACTTAAAAATTGTGGGATTACAGGAAGAAAAGGCCGAAAATTAAATCTCATTAGTTACCACAGAGTAGTTTCGGATTGCTTCTTCTTACACCTCCGTAATTTCTTCTTGCATCGTCATAGAAGAAGTAAAAATATTGGACTTTCTTTATTTTTTTTTATCTTTTAAATTTCATTTCTCTTCACTTTCATTTTCTGAATTATATAATTCGAAATAAAATTGATACTAAAAATTTATAAAATTAGATCTATTACATTATTTAGATTAATCTAATTAAACATAGATTCAAATATTTAGATTTGAATTAAATTTAAATTCATATTTTCCAAAAAAGGTTTATTTAATTTTTTTATAGATCTAAATCCATATATATATATATATATATATATATATATATATATATATATATATATATATATATATATATATAAGAGTAAACGATTTAGATATTTATTAATTATTTTGATAAAATAGGTTTTGTTTTCAAAATTGACACTAAATCTAGAAGAATTTAAAGTCAGAGATAACAAATATGTATATTGGACAACAAATTATTTTATTTAATTTAATAATAATTAATATAATATAATGAAAAAGTGATCATTATTTATTGTGAAATATTTTGTTGGCAACCGCACCAATAAAAAAAAACTTTGAGCAATCAATTATGTCATTCAAAACCATGTACACCAATGTGGTTGGTAAACTAAAACAAAAATGACTATTTATTCCATCACCATGATAAATGGTTATTCATAAATAAACTCATCACACCACACCACATCACAGACTAAAGCCATTATCACAATATTGATGCATACACAAATGAACAGAAAATACAACATTCAGACCCAAAATCAATTAACCTAATTGATTATCTCACACAAAAACATATATAATCTATTAGCACAATCGATTATCACTTACATTACGCATATAATCAATTAGCTTTGTCGATCATTCACCCTTTGTTTTGCGAGAAAAATACTTCAAATCGATTACCCACCTCTAACGTGTATATAAGCAACGTGAAATTCCTTCACAAACCTCAGATGTCGCCACCGCCTTTTATCACCACAGATGGCTTCACAACACCAACTTTTACAATATTCAACCATAGAACCTCAAGCTCCTATTAATGAAGGCACTACCACATATAACTCTAACTCAAGAAATTCAATTTGTATAGGTGACCAACCCTTCAATATTCACTTTGTTTTAATAGTGTAACCACGAAGACGGGGTCAAACAATTCCTCTATAAATGTCAGGAATCTTGCATGCATGCATAGTGTTATCAGGGATTTCTGGTATAAGGAATGGATCTCTAGTATGAGAAATCTCTGAAAGATACGTGCCACCGATAATAAGAAAGCACAAAGCTAAATGTAATTGTATAATTATTAACTATCTTTCTTATCCTTTCTTCATAATTTGCAAAAATGAGCATGCAAGCTTCTTCTGTTTTTTTTTTTTTTCACTAGCAAATAATCCCAAAACACTGAATCCAAACATGTATAATTTTAGTCTTCTATCATCATCATGAACAATCAAACCACACAAACAAACACAAAGTTAACATCTTACGTTACATACTTTACTATATCTGATTCAATAGGATAGAAGAGTTCAGTTCGATATATTTCTTCAAAATTAAGAATAAACAATTTATTTAAATAAATCAATTTTACATTATTTATTTATCCTTTGATTCGCGTTTTCGATTCTATTTGGTCATATTTTAGATTGTGTCATAGTATGGATTTGGAAATTTTGGATGCCTCATATTTGGGCTTTTCATTTATACACTCTATTATTATTAATTGCTCTTCCATACTATGGGGAAAAAATTGAAGTATCATCCTTTATTGCACCTCGTCATAATTGTAAGAAATTTCTGAGATTTAGTTTGAGATTTAGTAATAGAAATCCTGTTTCAAAAGTTTCAGAAAATACATTTAGAAATTATGAGATTATAGAAAAAAAATACCGAAATTTGAAGACTAAATTAAATCTCATTGGTTACTACAAAGTAGTTTTGAACTGATTTTTCTTGCACCACCGTACTTTCTTACTTTCTTAGTGTACCTTCATACGGGAATAAAAATAGTATTTTATCCTCTTCACTTTTTTATCTTTTAAATTTATCCTTTTTACCTTTTTATATTTTGGAATGTATAATTTAAAATATAATTTTTTATATTTTAGATTATGTAATCCGAAATATAAATTTTTTTATTCTAAATTATATAATCAAAATACAAAAAATTATATCCAAATTATACTATCTATAAAATATTTTTTTATTCTAAATTATGCATAGAATGAAAAAAGAATTATATTTCAAATTATGTAATCTAAAATACAATTTTCAAAAAAACATTTTATTATTTTTCGATTTATGGGGGTGCAGAAAGAAAAGCATGGAGATACAGAAAAAGGCACTCGTAGTTTTGTTACTTTTAACCCATGATCATTTTAGCATGTCCACAAAAGTCGTCCAATTTAGTATTAGGATGATCGATTTTAAGCATAATTCCAAATCAAGAATTAGCTTTTGAAACAATCCGTTCTGAAAATATTTATTTTTTTTGTGAAAATACACTTTTCCAACAGGCTATCTTAGAAGCTAATTCTGGAATTAACTTCTGAAATAGTCTCTTATGAAAGTGCTTTTTTTTTTTTTTTTTAAATAAGTTCCAGAATGACGTGTTTAAAAAATAACTGTTTTTTAAAAAATGAATTTCGATTTTTTTTTCGAAATTGTTTGTTCTGAAAATATAAAATGACATCTAGAATGATCTCTTTCAAAAGTACGAAGTCACCTCCATCTCTTATTATTATATTATTTTAACATACAGAAAGACAAAACTGTCTTTACGAAAGCTTGGAGGTGCAGGAAGAAACAGTAAAAAACTCTTGTATCAACATTTCTGTTAGGTCCAATTGGATCTGTTACATTATTAGATTAATCTAATTAAATATAGATTCAAATATTTAGATCTAAATTAAATTTAAATTCATATTATCCAAAAGAAACGATTTCAATATTTATAGATCTAAATCCAAGATATATTATTTTTTTAAAAAATGATTTAGATAGTTATTAATTATTTTGTTAAAATCGGCACTTTTTTTTAAATTTGACCGTAAATCCAGAAGAATTTAACACCACAGATAACAAATATGTATATTGGACGACAAACTCTATCATTTAACCTAATAATAATTAATATAATATAATGAAAAAGTAATTGTTCTCGTATTGATTCTTACAATAATAATAGGAATAGGAGCGACTTCTAACTCTAGTATTAGTACCTCGACCATAAAGTCTGTAGAGAGTGAAAGTGCTAGGCCTGAGGGTGTTGATGAACTCAATCCTTCTGCTTGACACCCAGGATAGAATAGATCCTTCTGTGCCAGACGGCATATTTGCCTTACGCCGGTGCATCCGGTCTGACCTAGTTTTCTGCGGTTGGAAGTCATGGCCGACCGACTTCTTTTACATGTACACTCGGATGACGAAGGATTCTTCCGTTCTCATACCTTTTGATGACTTCTGCTTCGGCATCTGTCAGGCCTTCCAACTTTTGTGATCGGCCTTGGCTATTACCCCCACAATTCTACTCTTCCTCTACTATTATTTGACCCGACCAAGAACAAAATGTTTAAAACCGCGCTGTCATCGATGCCTGTCGATGTGAAGGTAGGCGGCCCTAAGAAACTGGCCGAGAAAGATAGCTCCTCCAAACAACCGGCCGGCCTGATAAAGGTTCCGTCACCTGCCCAGCCCCCGGTTGCTCCTTCTGGAATTACATAGATGAATAAACATAATTTATTTAAATAAATTTTAGTAAAAAATATATTAAATATGATTTGAAGTGTATTTCAACTAATTCGATTTTATAATTATTAGCCATTTGAAGATAAAACAATAGATTTCAATAAAAATAACTACGTATGTACACATATATTATTCAAGTATTGTACTATTTTTTACATAATGTCATGCGTCTTATTTGTTTGATTTAATACAAGAATAAGAAAATAATAAAATAAAAATAATAAATGAAATTATTTAATATTTTTTGTTTCACGTTTTTTTGTTCTAACTAATATTAAGTATAACATTTTTTTCTCTGAGAAAAATATAACAAGAGTTGTTGGTCAATTTAAGTAAAAATACCTTGACGTTAGAGAAACATACATTTTATTGTTATATTTATTTATATTTTTTTACTAAACTATAATAATTGTTATTTTAATCCTCGCTTTGTAATAATATATTTTTATTAGAAAGTGGTGTACACTTACATTGAAACATATAATATCTAACTCTACATTTATGTGCTAAATATAAAAAAAATGTTTTCTTTTCAAATTATTGATTAATTACACAATTATGAATATAATTCTAATAGATTTTTATTTTAAAAAATATTCTTAGAAAATATGTAATAGTTTTAAATTATTTTGGATTTAAAACTAATTTTGAAAAAAAATCAATTTTAAAATCAGTATCAAACTTATTTATAAACATTTAAATTATTTTCTTTTAGAAGTATAAGTTTGAATTTAAAATTCAATTCCGACTATTTAGATTTGGATTTGTAAAACATCCAAATTAGTTATTTTTTAAATATGTATTTAACCTCTATTACCAGAGGTAGCGGGAAAGAGGAGCATAAGATATAGTTGTGGAAGGTATCAACAATCTTTATTCTTCCATCCCATGGACATTAACATGTGGCAGTTCCTGTGAAAGTACAATTTTTTATAATACAAAACTGAAGATTTTGAGAGTCTTTATTACAATTACAACACGTCTGGAGAGGATTGAATCCTCATGAAACAGAGAGAGAGGGATGAACACTAAGTCTACATAAAATTGACTTCATCCTAATATAGATAGAGGAAGAAATATGCACCTTAGAAGGTTAATTGCTTCGTCGCTCTAAGTTAGTATAATAATATTATTATTATTCTAAAACTGCTACTATATTCTCGCGCAGCATAACTTACAGACTGAAGAAGCTCTTGACTTCTAACATTGATAAACTAAAGCAAAAGAGAACCTATGACGGCAACAGCTTCAAGTCACTGCATGAGCGTCTCTTAAACTATAGTACTACAATGTGGGCCCTGTCATTGGCATAAATAAAGCTTCCCCCAGCTTAGCCAATTGAAAAGATCCTTTTTTTTTTCTTTTGACAGTCACAGACAATCAAAGGTACTGGACCAGGTGTGGTTTGGAGGGAAGAAAAAAAGTTCCGTGACACCACTGCTATGTGGTTATTGTGAGATGATTCCCACTTCAGCAGAGAAAAAGCATGGCGCAGAGAAATTAGGCAATGATCATGGCAGGTTAAAAACACGATTACGTTATTGGTCCAAGGATGCAGGAAGAATATCCAACGAAGGAATGAGAAATCCACGCCTGTCAGCTGCTTTGCCCTTGGCAATGTTTGCACAGGAGATTGACAACTGATCATGTTTATATTCAGATTTTTTAATGGGACTATGTGGTTTGTCCTGCCAACAAAAGAAAATTTTAATAACAAACAAATAGAATGGTTTGGCAAATATAAAATGGCACAACTGTATTTACCATGAAGCCTGTTCCATTATAGAGCTGAGTGGGAGATAAAACATCAGGCTGTTGAGAGTTTTTCAAAAATCGATGTTCTAGTAAAACTGCAGCTGCTGGCCGCTCTGCTGGATTTCTTTTAAAGCAACATCTCAAGAAATCTTTACCCTCAGGTGACAATGCTTCAGGTATAGCAGGGGTTTCCTTCATAACCTTAAACAGAGCTGCGGCCTGCATAATTAGAAAAGAAATTAATTTAACAAGCGAAAAGATAAAGTTACCCGTATACATACAACATCTCTGCCAAATCCACAAGATGAAAACAGAAAAGGTTGGCTCAAAGATGCCTTAGCTCATATTGAGGTTTGCCAAAATAAGTTAAAAGTTGGTGCATTATCCTCCATTACCAAATTTCAGAATCCCATATTCTCATATAAACCGATATAAAACTATCTTTAAATAAGTAGTTTTGGAAACCATTGGGATTCTGTTATCATTGAGAAACCTTATACTGATACTACATCAATATGGTATTGAAGTAGCCTGAGAATAACAAAAGTTGAAAAGAGAAAAACTAAAATTTTCTTCAGGTGCTTACTCCTTCATATTCACTCCAAGGAGGCTTCCCTGTGAACATTTCAATGATGGTACAACCCAGACTCCAAATATCAATAGCAAAAGCAAGATCAGGACTGTTATCCTTTTGAATCACAGCCTGCAAAAGCTGTATGAGAAAAGTGTTAATAAGGAGTACACGAGGCAATACAGGATAGTTTAGTGTAATAATATACCTCTGGAGCCATCCAGTATGGACTTCCCCTCAAAGAAAGATTAGCTTCGAACCCAGTTAGCTGCGTAACATAAAGGGATCCCAAGTTATAAACTGAACGAAACACCCCATGAAAAAATTCAACAGCACAAAATAAGCACCAGAGCCTGAGGATACATCTTCAAGCAATGAAATTGAAAAATAATGCAAGCACCTGATTATTATGCAAGAAGTTTATTCAGAAACAACTGAATCTGCTTTAAGGGGAGACAAAATTGCTGATCTCAATTGAGAGAAAGGAATTTTAAGAGCAATAACTTTGAGCTTTTTAACTTAAGGCCGCTATTTCTTATGCAAATTTCTTCTTGGAAAATTTTTCAACAATAAATAGATAATCTTATTAACAAGAAGAAATACAAAGATTCTATAGAATTACAGAACCACTCTTAACATCAAAGGGGAAGGGTTGGAACTCACATGCTTAGCCATCCCAAAATCAGCAAGCTTAACAACTCCAGCAGAGTCAACAAGTAAGTTAGCCCCTTTGATGTCCCTATATCCATACAAGAAAAATATAAACAAATAAAGATGTGACCTAAAGGTCCCAATATAAAATAAATTAAAAATTCTAGAAAACAGTCATTTTCCAACAAAAGCAAAGTAGCTGTATATGTATTAATATAAAGGTTTTGAATTCAAGTTACTATGAAGCACTTGAAAGTTGTGATTGTACCTATGAATTGTTTTTTTGCTATGTAAATAAGCCAACCCTGATAGAATATGTCGAGTGAAATTTCGAATGACAGATTCTGTTATGGCACCACAATGCTCACGGACGTATTTATTAATTGAACCAGGATGAACATATTCCAGATAAATATAAAAGCGGTCATCAACCTGAAAATGCATAATCCAAAGATGTTACAAGGTTTTAAGGCAGTAACAGAATAATGAATAATCTTGAGCGGCTAATTATGCAGTAGGAGATTGTTTACTATTTCACTGCCATAATACTGCACGATGTTTGAATGCTTCAGATGGCTAAGAACTTTAATTTCCTGGAGAAAGAGAATAAACTAGTAAGAAGGATAAAGAGGATATAGAGAATAAAATCTCTTCATAATTAATCAGGGGAGGGTAAAATATATAGCCAAACCATAAAAATAATAAAGCAACCTCACAAAGTATTTAAGCATAATGGACACTACAACGAAATTTAGGAGTCATCATAGCAAAATGTATATTGGCCAAGGCTAAAGCACAAAGGTAAAATAATAGACTAGTTAATCAGAGCTGCATCTTTACTGTTCAATGAGAAAAAGTTAATTTCAATTACAATTACAAAGTAGTTGCATTAGTTATTAAAAGTTTCAAGATAATACATTTCAGAAGTAAATTTGCTAAGTAGAATTACAAGATGTCATTAATCATGCAGCCATCAGTTCCCAGTGTTCATGTGTAATAAGAGAATCCAAGGCGACTAAAAATGTGTTCTCATTCAGGATTGAAAGAAAAGTACTATTCCCAAGAAATTCACTGACATTTACCACACTGACTTCTTTAGTAAAATTCCAAAGTCCTAATAAGAGATATGAGCCATAACACACACTCAAAAGAGACACATCATTATGCGGTTGGTACAACACAGTTAACAAATAGCAAGTGGTAACAAACAAGTAATGGCAACCAACCTGCTCTAACTGTTTTATACACTCGGCAGATTTTGGATCATCAGGAAATATTTCTACTTCCTTCATCGCACATAATGCCCCGGTTTCCCTGTGAAGAAACAACATCTGTTTCACAGACTAAGAAAATAGACAAGATCTTAAAAAGCACATGAAACATTTACATACCTATTGGTTGCAACATAAACACTTCCAAATGTGCCACGCCCAATAAGTTTCCCTTTCTGCCATTGGTTTTTCATTGGCAACGATTCTGACCTAGCATGGGAAAATGTAGCAGCCGCTGGTGGAGAGGGCAGGGCAGCCCCGGGAGGCAGGGGCAAGGGGTGAACACTAACAGGAGGACCACTACTTTCACGGCGCACCATTGAGATTTCAAGTGATAACTTGGAATGTATAGGGGATGGAGGTCCACTCAGGGTTCTGGCGTGTTTCTGGGGACTTTTCCTCTGTGGACTTTGATGGGAGGTGGGAGAGGGAGAAGCTTCTGTGCCTATCACGGATAGATCAAAGAAGGCAGGAGGTAGCAACCCTGTTTCACAGGTAGACATTTCTGGTGCAGACCAGAAATGATTTCCTTTGGGACTCGCATAATAATATGGCACAAATTCACCGTTTTTTGTTTTCTGCGGACTCATTGAAGGACTTCCAAAGGGACTACCTGAAATACTGCTCCTATGAGGGACGCTCACCAAGTTACTATTGTTAGTATTACTGTTATCTCGAGCACTCTCACAACAACCACTCGCATCTTGATGCACCATTCTCGATGACTTAGTTTCAGCCTGTTCCATATTCCTTCTCGTGTCTTGGCTAGCAAAAACACTGTTACAATACAAGTTTCGGTCAAATAGGTCAGCAAACTCACCATTGAGATCTCTTCCACAAACACATGGCAAGTAACAGTGCAAAACTGCAAATACATAATCAATTCAGCTTGAATAATTTCTCCATAAAAAATGTAAAATGAATTGAGCTTTTTCATAAATTAAAATCAAGTTATGCAATTAACTTTTACAGAAGCTACCTGATCTAACTTCTTTAAAATTGAGGTGCATAAATAGATTTTAACTTGTCAAATAAACTCAAATTCATTTAATTTTTTTTTCTTGCAAGTGTTTCTGGAAAATTCTATACAAACAGTGTCATAAAGTTTCATTTCACAAGTACAAACATACGCATCTCATGATTCAGTCCGAAACAACAACAAAACGTGCAAAAAATAAAAATTAGGGAATGATATCAAGTAGAGATAATTAAATTCATTAAGCAAATGACCTAACAAAAATTGAAAAAGCCACAAAGAAACCAGTTGAAGGAAAGAAAGGAAAAATTGAAAAACCGACCTCCGCATCCGAAAGCCGGTGGTGGCGGTGGATGTAGCAGCATCCTTGGGCGAGGGAAGACGGCACTCGCCATCTCTGTTCCGGAGCAGGGCGGGGGAGGCGGCGAGCTCGGGCAGGGGCAAGGGCTGAGGCGTGCCGGGGGAAGAGAACGGTGAATCCTCCTCAGACCACCTGGCATCGTTCTCGCCGATGACGTGGCAGGCGCGCTTCTTAGACGAATTACCGAATATCCAGGCCTTCCGGCGGTGGTCGGCGGCGGCTGCGGAGGAAGACGAGGAGGAACTTGAAGGCGCGAAGGAAAGCGTGGGTAACCACCGCATGGCTGCGTCAATCCACAGAACGAAACAAAGCTTTCACCTCACAATGCGGATCGCTAAGACGACAACGACGACGTCGTATTAGAAGCGCAATGTAAAGCTTTAACCAGAAACATGGTTGGCGTTGGCACCTTGGCGGTTCCAGAAGGAAACGAAAACCATAGGACCTTCCACACAGAGTCAATTTGTTGCACCTTTTCTTTTTCTTTTTCTTTTTTCCTTCCCTCTAACTAAGTCAAGGTCTCTCTCTGTTGCCACAACACAACAGAGAAGAAGACGAGACAATATAAATAAACTTCAACAGTTTTTTTTTTTCTTTCTAACAAACAGTTTTTTTTCACCAACAGAAACACTGTGCTATTTTAGATACGGTAGTTATGTGCTTCTGCTCTCGCGCCAGGTAACAACCCAACGCCACCCCTAATTAACACAACTATCTTTTCAGTTTCCTTTCTTACCTTCTTCTTAAACTCTCCAATTTATTTTCACTAAATTATTATATCTTATTAATACACTATTATTGTTGTTATTATTGTGTATTGACTTGAAGATATTTGAACGAGGAATTTATGGAGTTTGACGTTGGTGTTACCAAGTAAAACCATATTTTTTCATAAAAAGAAAAAGTAAAACCATTTTTTTTATGAAAGGGAAAAGTAAACCATATTTTTATTCCATTATTGTTGGATCGGATTATAAGTGAAGAAGCGACGTTGATTTCAAGACTTTATTTTATTTAATCGATGATTGCGCGTTTTTCGATCCGATGTTAATTCCCTTCTAGATAGATTGACATTAATATAATAATATAAAGTAGATATAATAATTGATTTTCATTCTCCCTGTACTCGCTCATTGACTCTAACAAACCATGTTTAATAAACCAAATTACATCTAATTTAATACACACCTTAATTGCATGTATTATCCAAGTAGCTCTACGTTAATTTTAATTGATTATTTGATTATAAGTTACCTTAAATAATATTATCTCCTTTCAATAGTTTATCATTTTATTCCTAAGTTTATCAAAGCTTTATTTTAATACATTTATCTATAAACATTCATAGCACTAAAAGAATAAAATATATATGCACTTCTTAAAATAATTTTCAAACCTAATATGAAGAAATATCTGTAAATGAGTTCATATATAAAATTATTCTTTGTTCGGGAAATTTGTTCTTTTTTGTAAAACATTTTTACCAATATGTTTATTCCAACTTATTCTAAGTTGTGACAAATAATGTATTAGAATAAAATCATGTATGGGGTGGAATAATCTTGTATGGCTTCTGGACAATCTATTATTGTTCTCTAAAGAATTGAAACAGAATATAGATGATATCTTTGAAAGAAATTTTGAAGCATTTATTTGAAACAATTGGATTTGAGGATTGTGGTTTGATTGGTTATTTATTGATTAAAAGTTATAATGCGTTGGTTTTGAGTACTAGTTGGGTAGCATGTGAAGCAAAATGGTCAAAAAAACATGATTGCTAGAACACCAACATTCCATAAAGGTACACAAAGATTTTGATAATTGAAGGAGGAGAAAGCAGAGGATTGGTTGAAGTAGTGGAAGAGAAAAGAGAGAACTAATCTCAATTACGAAGCAGAAACGTGTAGAAGGTGGACTTGGTCAACGGTTACCCAACTTGACCAATACCCTTCTTCTATCCTCAATTTCCCGAACCTTATCTCCACCTTTTCATGCTTCTTGGCTTTGGGTGTTTGGATTGATTGAAACAGAGGAAGATAAACTGAAAAGTGTAATGCTCACAAATGATGGTTTTAATAGTAATAGATAAACATCTTTTTATCCTAGATCACAATCAAGATATATTGAAAAAGATAAGATAAAAGTTAAAAAATTTTCTATTTCATAAACAATATTGAAAAAGGAACAGGGTCAGACAGATGAAAGAGGGAAAATAGCATATTTTCTATCGTTGGTATGAATAAAAAAGGGCAGAGTAGAACTGAGTCCATAAAATTGCAATCTAACCGTTTCTTAAAAGATTTTTGTTAAAGTTATCAAATGTTAGTATTCAATTTATTTTGGATAAAATAGAACGTGGTAAACATAATAATATGTAAAATGTATATTTTTAATGTTATTACCTAATCATTAATCGCAAGATGATAATTTGATTTTCATAATTTTGTTTGATTGGTTAGAAATGTACTTGATGAAGACGAGTATAAGATAAAAATATAATATTTTCATCAAAGGATTAAAAAATAGAAATTGAAAGGAGGAAAACTAATTTTCATGGTATCCATTTGCAAACACTTTCCCTCTGAATTAGACTGAAATTAAATGGAAAGGCAACGATATTTTCTTTTATATCACTTTTTTTTGTAAAAATAAATAATAACTTTATATTAAATCTATAGGATTAAAAGTTATGTTTCTAGTTATGGAAAATTACTTTTTATGCATTTTTTTTTTTTTAGTTTTACTCATCCAAGCAAGTGGGATAACTTTTTCAATTTCTTTTCATCCGCACAAAATTTTTCTTTATTTATCTCCTACTTTTACGTTTCTAATTCATTTTCTTTATACTTCTCTCTTATTCAAATAAGAAGTCATCTGATTTTTTTTTTCTATTTTATATTTTTAATATATTTATTTTATTAAAACTTTAAAAAACATAAAATATCCATAAATATTTGAATATACATATTTATATATATAGATAGATAGATATTGTTTTTCTCTTTTACCAACAAGATGAAGATTTGAAGAGAAAGGTAAAAGAAAAGTTAACCTTATTCCTCTTGATCAAGTGAGAATTAAAATCAATATAAGAAAACAGCCAATTTTAGAATTTACTTTTAAACAAGAAAAGAAAAAAGATCCATTCATTTTATGTTTCTCAAACCCTTGCATGTTTTTCTCTTTAATTAGCAAGATGATGATTTAAAGAGAAATGTAGAAGAAAACTTACCGTTACTTCACTTGATTTCTTAACTGGGTTATGCTCTTGAAAATCAATCAAGGAATTGGAAAAGATTAAAGCTATACAATTAATTATAGAAGAGAAGGTATAAAGGAAGAAAGAGATGGTTGGAGATGAAAATTTTACCTTTATAAAACATTGCAAGGACAAATAGGAAGTTTTTTTTTTTTTTAATCTTTAGATTTTTAATGACGACTCATATTTAACAAATTCACATTCTAATTCCAATGTCGTAACCAACTCAAACCAATTCATACGCAATAGTATGCTAACTATTTAACCTTTACATTAATAATACCATTCTATAACTCATATTCTTACATATATAAAATAATACATCAATAGTATAAATAAATAAATAAATAAATAAACTTAAATCCTTAGTATCCAAGCACAACAAAATTAATACGGGAAGGATTAGAAATAACACATGCATAATACACTTTTCTTTGTTTGAACAAGTGCTCTAGAAGAAAACTTTTCAAAGTGGTTATACGTTACTCTTAACCTTCAGAAAAGAGAAGACAATTTTTTAATACAAGAAAAAAATTATTTTTATTTATTTCAGTCTCATTTCTTTTATTTACGACATTATATATATATATATATATATATATATATATATATATATATATATATATATAACCAAAGAAGAAAAATGTTAGCTTTCTTTTCTTTAATTTTTATTAAAATAAATATTATTTTAACGAACAGGTTTTGTCATGGTATGATATGACTTTGTACTGTTAAGAATCATATTCTCTAAAATATAATAGTAAGAAATAAAAATAAAAAAGAAAGTAGGAGAATAATTATAAAGTTAGTTATCGTAAATGATAATTTTCATCTGGAAATATAAAATATAAAAACCTCTTAAAAATAGTAAAAAATATATTTTTATAACCTAACAATAACCGACTTTGTCAACTTTATTTTGTTGATTCTTATCGAAGACTAGTTTGACATCAGCCAATTGTTTTGAGGACTCTAGAAATCGATGGTTAAGCAGCTGACCGTAAGAATTTCAACTGCACACTACAAGTGAAAAGGAAAGACTAAACAAAACTTATTAAACTCTTGAAAAACAAAGATGAATCCACAAAAACAGAAAGTCAAGAGACATGTCAGAATCCAACGAGACCAATTCTCATGCAGACCAAATATTATAACTTCTGAGATTTAGCACATAAATACTAATATGGGAAATTCAGTGAATCTATGCTTGTGCTTCAAAAATATTATCCACAGAGACATGCCACTTGCAAACGGCGCTTATCGACGCGTGTTTAAATTACTATATCCCTGGTCATGTTCAAGAACTTGAATGTCTAACTCTTCCGAGCAGGAAACCAACAATCTATTAAAATAAACAGTCACTATATTGAAACGTAAATTACGTCCAACACACAATAGTTCTAATCTTAGATGATTGTACTCGTTAATACTAGAAAAACATCACCAAATTAAGGTGCTACTCAGCTTATTTGGAAATTGCATATCTGCCCCATTTTTCCCAATGTGCTTGTACTCATCTTGAGTCATTACTCCACAATAGGTTCTGTGTTTCCCAAACTTGTTGGAACTACTTTACATATGGGCATGTTTTCATTCTTACTGAGAAGCTTCAAGGATGGATGAACCTCAATGTCACGCATGAATATTCTATCTTCAATATCTAGATTGCTCACATCCACAACAATTTTTGAAGGAATGTGCTCAGATGGGCCAAGATATTTTAGACTAGGTCTGATCTTGTTCAAAATTCCTCCTGTAATAGCATAAAAGTGTCAACCATGTTAGCATTATGACAATAGAACCACAAAAATTCGTACTGGTATTAAATTGGACAAAATTGGCAACCGCCCCTTGCCACCATCCAAAAATTATGACATACAGAGCATTTGGTATGAATTATGAATGCTGATGGAAGATGTAAGACAGCGGCATATTTTAACAAAACATGGAATGTAAGTCAATTGACCAAACATAACAGCAGTCTTCCCAGGGCGTAACGAGCAAAAGTCATCGACTATTGAAAGCTGGAAGGATGAACACTGATCTTCAATATATACTGTAAAAAATAATACTTCACAAAAAGATAATCAATAATAAGTTTGTACAGTCACCTATTCTTCCACCAGTTTTTTCCTTGTTTTCTAAATTAAAATAATTTTTCTGGGAATATTGACCATTCAAAGAAGAAACAGTAAATGCGGGTGAAACAGTGTAATAGCAGTCACATAGCCTATGGGCTTTTACTTTTCTCCGTCCACCACAGGAAAAACAGAGGAGGATGAGAACAAAAGAAAAAAAAAATTACTAAAACATTTACACACTTCTTAGCACGGCTGATTACTGTATTTTAATCACAAGTGTAGAGAATGATGAATGACCTTCAACTACAATTTTCGTGAAGAAAGAAATGTCCATAAACAACAAAAACAATAAGCAATAATATATATATATATATATATATATATATATATATATATATATATATATATATATATATATATGTATATATATATATTCCCTGCAGCTGCAAGAGACTAGAAGCAATGAGTCTAGCAACAGGATAGTCCTAGACAAACATTTCATACAATATAAAAAATTATACTAAACCATCACCAACAATGGTTATAGATGTTAGAATTATTAAGCAATGTCAAACCAGTTATGTCTATATTGCCCTTGTTTTTACTTGGAAGCAAGCAAACACAAAGTCCCTTTCAAATGCTTGACTTGGGAGGTTAATTCCTAGAGGCAAGCATTTGTAATTTCTTGACAGGGACTGGATAATCCAAAAGGATTCCTTGTTTTCTATTTGCTTTTAAGCCAAAGTTTCAAAAAAAATAAAACCTTACATACTTTTGAAGCTATAGACAAATCTATCAGTTAGCTTATTGCAAAATAACTTACGAATTAGCAAATTATTTGATAATTTCATAAGCATCAAACTTCCAGCTATAGTTCTAAAACAAAAATTGAAAAGTAGTAAACATCAGTATAATTTTGGTTTATGGGAAAGGAGAATATGCATATAGTAAGAGAAGAAACAAGGATTGCAAAAGAATCAATTTAATATTATGTTAGGAATGCCTATAACAGAAGTCGTTTATCTTTTATGGAGGTTGATATATAGGTAAAGTAAAGAAAGAAACTTATGATTTTTATTAATTTCGAAAATGCTTATTATCAAGTACCAAGATAAGTGTTGCATAACACTTTAGAGAAAAAAGGTGATGACATGCATCTGAGCTATACAAGACATGTATTAAGGGATAACTATTAGTGTACAAACTTTAGGATGCGCCTAAAACTTTCCAGTTGAGATAGGGTTAGATCAAGGTTTAGCCTAAGTTCTTAATTGTTTAATCTAGTCTTAAGTGTGTTTATCCTGTGTTTTTTTCCGGATGATATAATCATCTAGGAATCAAGGGAAACAATTAACATTAAGCTTGAATTTTGCAGGCAAACTTTGAAATACAAGGATTTCAATCATTAAGAATTAAAAAAAGTATATAGATTTGCAATTTCTAGTAAGGGACGAGGAATACGACTAAACATGTGACAAAATGATGAAAAAAATTAATGAGGACGACAAATACAGGAAACAGGTGGAATGAGTAAAGTGAACATCAAGGGTTATTTGTGATCATAAAGTACTTAAAAGACTCAACGGTAAGTTTTATCATATAACTAAACATTCAAGTGTGCCACATGGTAGCAATTGATAGGCTTTAAAGGACGACACCAGAGCAAGGCGAAAGTAACAAAAATGAGAATATTAAGATCGAGCTGTGACCATAATACAAAATGATTTATACAAAAAGAGGTTGGTGTAGTACCAAGTAAGGAAACTATGACAAAAAAATCAGTTAAGGTGGTTTGGACATTTACAAAAGAAGGCCAAAAGAAGCAACAATCATAAGAGTAGATTACATGATTTTAGGCAGATAAAAAGGAGGAGATGGAGACAAAACAGGCATTCGAGAAAGTTGTCCGGGGAGGCTTAAGCTAAACAATATTCCAGAAGGTGTGGATTTTAATCGTGACAAATGAAATTGAATGATCCATCATCCATGTAGCCAACCCCACCTAGTAGGACAATAATTTGTTGTATCAATATAAATTCACATTCACACTCTCAGTTTAATGTTTGGCAATACTTCTACCTTATTTGCTATTTTTCATTGAGGAAAGGCAAAATAGTTTAATTGAAATACAGAGCCAGTGTAAAGGATTCGCTAACATCCAGTCATCCGTCACCACGTATAATAAGATTGATGGCTTTTGTAAGAACTACTTTAAAAGTCACACATAAAACGACTTCTAATCAGTTCATATTGTAAAAAGTTTTATACTGAGATGAAAATTAAACTAAAAAATAAACAGTTCAGTAAGGCCATTGTCTCTCTGGCAAGAAATCTCCAAATAAGGCATGAAAAGGATTATTAGTATTGAGTATTGATTATTTCAGCTTAGAGAGCTCCACATAAGGGCCATTTCTTCATGCATTACAAATTTCATCACTCAAAAACCAAACAACCATCTAATGAATGCCTAAAGTACGAGTTCTAGAGCAATAAATAAAAAGAGTTACCTTTCTGAATACCAGGACAAACATCTTCCCCTTTGAAGATAACAGGCACATCCACCTTCAATTTCATTCCGTCCTCAGCCCAAACGAACACCAAATTCAGAATCTGCCCACTCTCTTTGTCCCTATGAATCTACATAACCAAAAACCACAACTCAAAACTCAAACCAAACCAAATATAAATATTATAAGAGAAAATAAGAAAGAAGAAAACCTTGATAGGTAACACGGTTCCGGATTCGACCAAATGAGAGGACCCGGATCCGGCGCGGATCTGGAGCGGGAAGCGCGTGGAGCAGAAGGAAGGAGGGTCGACGGAGTCGAAAATGGCCTTAATCTGTTTCTTCTCGACGGTAAGCAAGTGCTTCTTCGATTCCGATCGACCGTCGGGGTTTTTCTCTAGAAGATTCTGGAAGAAAAGGACGGCGGGTATTCTACCTTGCATTCGGTCTCTCGCTGAGACTTTGCTGCCAGTGCACTCTCTTGGGATGGCTTGAATCGTATGGTAATGACTGCACCGGAAAGCAGACGAGGAACAACGGCTCGCCGCCACCGTTTGGAGGTGGCCGGCGGCGGAGCGCCACCATTGCGCCATGATTGTTTTGACTGTGTCCCTCCCTCTCTGCGACTCGTAATGGGGTTTACAGGGTTTTGGGTTTTGGGTTTTCAGCTTATTTGGGCATTTTTACGATAAATGGGGATTTTTTTTTAAATAAACCTATTTTTAAAAAATTATCTAAATAAATTTATTATCACTTTAATTTAAACTTATTATTTATATCGAGAATTCGATTTTTCAAGGGGGAATGGTTAGTGTGAACCTCACTCTCTTATGTTCAGTTTTTTAAAATGGAAAAAATAAGGGAAAGAAATTTTGGTGGCACTGTATACCATAATAAACCATCCTCAATGTATAAACAATAAATAGGTGGGATAGTTTGAAAATTAAAGTGGAGATGAGTTTATTTAGATAACTTTTTTAAATGGATATTTTTGAGAAAAAAAATTCAAAATGGAGAGGTATGTTTTATTGATGTAAATAACTTTTTGTTTAAAACCAATGATTTTTAAATGTTGGGCAGGTATATTGAAATCATATTTATTTTTCAATATGCGTAAAAGAACTATGATTGACACTAATTTTGGTCTCTTAATTGCGAAAAAATGTTCATTAATATAGTAAATAAAGTGAAACATATTTATATTTTCGTAAAATGAGATAAAGTTACTTAAAATCTTTCGGATCAAGCTCCAAGTGAAACGTATAATAAAAAAAAATACTAAAATATTATTTATCACGAAAACTTTCAGCCATTTTAATACCCTTCATTGAGTAGTCCATATTTTTTTCTCACAAAATTAGAAAGAATCTGATTATTTGTGAGAATGTCTCATACTTGAAACTCAAATGTAAAGGCAAATTGCTAAGCAATGTCCACCAATATAAAGGACAACAAATACGTTAATTTTGAATGCAATCTTATTATAATACAGGCGATTGAGTTCTTAAAGTTTTAAAATGGAGCAGAATGTTTCTAATTGTTATTTTTTTATTCAAACCTACTAAAGAAAAGTGGAAGCATTTCAATTATTTATTGTTAGTTTTATTTATCTTTGCTAGCATAAAAAATTGTTTATTGGTAACAATGACAAATAATTTAGTTAACTTGTACTAGTACAAAACTAAACAATTGCGTCATAATTTTTAAGTTGGTTAATAAAAAAAATCATAGAAAAAAATATGTAAATTTGTACCATTTTTTTACATCCAGTGGGGCAGGAATCAATAAAAAAAACACAAAAAAAATCTTTTATGTTGGATAACATATTGATTGGTGATTTTTATATAGTTTTTCCTACAACTCAAATAAAATATATTTTAACTTTTCTTTTATCTCAACAAGAATGGTTTGACAAACACAAAAGTGTTGAGCATATTCATTTAGAGACTAATCTTACTTCAGGACCTTGGATTCCCCATAATAATCAAAGTCAAAAGAACAAGTTTCCTTCGTGCTTGGCTAAAGGTAGTCTTTTCCAAAACAAAAATTATAATGCAAACAAAAATTTTTGTGGTTCAGGTTCACAAAATTATAATAAAGGATCTTAGAATGTGGGAACTTCATGGCAAAATCCAAAACCTTATAGCCAAATCTGTGGTAAAATTGGTCATATTGTGATTAATTGTTGGCATCGAATGAACCACATAGTCAAACAAATATTTCTGCAAATCACTCTCAAATTTCTTTCAGCTGACAATTATGACATTGCATATTCTTGGAACACTGTTTACTTTGCATGATCCTTTATGGTATCCTGATAGTGGTGTCTCCTGTCATATTAAGTCTATAATAACTTCTCCTATAAAACTTCTTACACTAGCAATGAATTTGTTAAGTTAGGTAATGGTGCAAGTATGAAAATTCTTCATATTGATCTTTCTAAATGTCATCTTCCTCATACAAATACTCACTTTATGTTAAATCAACTTGTTCATGTTTCAAATATTAACAAGAATCTTATAAGTGTTTCAAAATTTGCCCGAAATAATAATGTCTTTTTTGAGTTTAACTCTAATTCTTACCATGTTAAAAAGCACGACACAAAAAAGATGATAGTTAAAGGAACACGTGAAGATGGTCTCTACGTTTTTCAAAACTTTCCTCAACCTGGTGTGTTTAGTGCTCATAATACTATTGTTGCTTCTTTCCAATCAGCTTATTAACTATGGCAACTAAATTGTTAAAGTAAGTATTTGGCCTAAGTTCAAGAGGGGGGGGTGAATTGAACCCTTTTCAAATACTTTTCGCAAACTTAGTTTTCAATGTGAGAATACAAATTCTTTAAAGAAACTTAGAATGCAAT
>Ga0209489_101923_pt1 | contig 42759 bp, 11 predicted proteins | sample SiratrowhiteBW_FD_187527 | JGI IMG/M metagenome (GOLD analysis project Ga0209489, IMG submission 187527) | Root nodule microbial communities of legume samples collected from California, USA - Siratro white BW (SPAdes) (version 2) | ecosystem: Host-associated > Plants > Roots > Nodule | place... | reverse complement strand
ATAAATATATATATATATATATATATATATATATATATATATATATATATATATATATATATAATACATATATTGACAATTACCAATTTGTGTAGGTAAAGATTTGCTTACTTTCTATATAAAGTCTTCTTGCTTACCTTTAATATAATAAATAAGTATGATAAAGATTTGTAAAATGATATATAATTAAGTAGAATATTAAGATATACATATGTTGATATGTCATACATAAATAAAAAGGATAATTTGAGAGAAATTTTCTTAACAAACAATATTTTTTTGGTAAAATGCTCATCTTTTCATTTTAAGGTATCTTTCTTTAATAAAGATTTTTTATGGAAGCTAGAAGCAACATATAGCTGACCATGACTAAAAAAATGAAGTGAAAGGCAAATTCCAACGTTGGGTATAGTTTGTTTATGTGATTTATTTATAGTAATTGTAAAAGTTAGATTCACAACAAATTATTTCTTGACTATAAATAGGAGACTGACACTTTTTGTTATTTTATGTTTAATTTGTGATAAGAAAGATTTTTTTCCAACATTCACTGTGTTCATAGGTTCATATAGAACCTATAATATAATAATCTTGTCCCATTACATAATCTAGATTTAGGGTTTATGTTTCACAACAACATTAACTTTTTAACTTTTATAATATGTGGTGATAAACCACCTAGAACATTAAAGTGTAAATACTCTTGTTGGTATGAATGATGTATATTTTGGTTTAACTACATAAAATTACAACATATTAGTGTTTACTTAGAAAATGATCGATAATCATGTTATTAGTTTTTTCAACATCTTCATTTTTTCATTTTTTAGTCACACAAGATGCATCTCATTTATGAAATTCTAATTATAGAGTTGTTTGTTGCATTTGTATTGAATCTCTCTTTTTCCATGACATTGCTAGTTCATGGAATACTTTTACCATGTCATCAATATTTGTAAGTCTAATTTCATCTTTTATATATATATATATATATATATATATATATATATATATATATATATATATATATATATATATGAAATATTAAGCAAAAATCGTGATCTTGTAGATCACATTTGTTATCAATGTATTACTTTTATATTACCTATATATAAAAAAATATTTATACCTTTATACCTTTTTGAATAATTGTCAGTACAAAATAAAAGTCTCTTCCTAATATTATTAATGTCCTGTCTCCCATCTCTACTAAATGATGCATCACAATCTAGAATATCCTTTAATGATGAACCCAATGTCTCTAAAAGATAACATATTCATTAATTATAGGTGCTTCACTCCAAATAAAAGCATCATAATCTAGAATGTCCTTTAATAATGGACCTAATGTGTCTAAAGCATAATATATTTATTAATTATAAGTGTTTCATTCCAAATAACTTTTGAGAGTAAACTCATGCTAATAGTACACTTTTATCACCAAAATTAATTTATGATATTCTAATAATTTACTTATACTTCTCATTCAAGAAAAAAATATTTAGTTATTTTGAAATAAAGAAAGTTATTATTTATTTTATTTTAATTTTATCTTTCAAATATATAAAATATTTTGTATAGAAAATAAAATATATTACAATATAATAAATTGTATGGAATTAAATATCTACTTTTTATTTATTAAAGGATAAATTATATATATTAAAGAATAAATTATTATATATAAATTATTTAACTATTTTCAAATAAATATAAAATTATTCAATTATTTACTTTGTTAAATAAATAAATTAATCAATTATTTATTTATTAAAAGATAAATAATATAAATACTGTACATTTTTTATTTTGAAAAGAGAATCATTATTCTTGTAACTATTGAAATAAAAATATATTATTAAATATTAAAATATTTTTTAAAAGTAATTATAAAAATATAATTTTTTTAATTTTATTGTAGGTAATTTCTTCATTGTGTGGGTGGCTTTTTATTGTAAGTAGTTATTTGAATTAAAAAAGTAATTATTTAAAAGATAAAGTTATAAGAAATTATATATGTAGTCGTGTACCTCTTTATATATTGTTAGATACGTGATCCATACGAATAAAAAAAAATTTAACATCATTATATAAAATTATCAAAGAAAAAATATATCTAACCATATTGTAAACTTAAATAAACCTTATTACCTTGTTGTCATCTGGTTTAAAGAATACGAATGACGATTCGTCATCCTTCTAAGTGTTTCATTATTTTACAAATACAGTAAGAGTGTCAATTATTAAAAATTACAAAATAAACAAAAAAAATACATATATTGACAATTACTTATTTGTGTTGATAAAAGTCTGAATGCTTACTTTATCTTTAATATAACAGATAAGTATGATGAAAATTACTTAGTGTCGTGTAAAATGATGTATAATTAGGTAGAATATTAAGATATATATATATATATATGTGTGTGTTCATATGTCACATAAATAAAAAGGATAGTACTTGATTTTGAGAGAAAATTTCTTTAGAAACAATATTTTTGGTAAAATTTTCATCTTCTCTTTCACCGTATCTTTTATTAATAAAAAGATTCTTTTTTTTAAAGCTTGAGACACGTCTTAACAAAACATATAATTAATTGACCATAGACTAAAAATAAGTGAAAGGCAAATTTCAAAGTTGGGTATAGTTGGTAGATGTGAGTTATTTATAATAATTATAAAACTTAGATTTACTAAAAATTGCTTCCTAATAAGTAAAAATGGGAGATTGACACTTTTTGTTATTTTATGTTTAACTTGTGGTAAAAAAGAATTTTTTCAAACATGATTACCCATCAAATATGTTTATTGTAGAACCATGATATAATAATCTTCTCTCATTACATAACTTAAATTTAGGATTTATGTTTCATAATAACATTAATAATTTTTTAACCTTTACAATATGTTGTGTCAAGCCACTTAAATCAATAAATTATAAGTATTCTTGTTGGTATAAATAATGTGTCTTCTTCAACCTCAATGACAATATATTATGTGTTCACTTAGAAAATGATCAATAATCATGTTATTATCTTTTTCAACACCTTATGGCTTATTGAGTCACACAAGATACATTTGATTTATGAAATTCTATATATGAAGTTGTTTGTTATATTTATATTTAACCCTTCTTTCCCATGATATTGCTAATTTATGGAATATTTTTACCATGTCATCAATTTGTAGGTTTAATTTCATCTTCTATATGCATGAAATATTATGCAAAATTCAAGATCTTGTAACCATCACATGTTTTGTTGTCAATGCAATACTTTTGTGTTATCTATAATGAAAAGTTAACAACACATATAGAAAGGATTTGCACCTTTATACTAATTCACAGTATCTAACAAAAGTCTTCTCTTAATATCATTACTGTCCTGTCTCCCATTCCCACCAGATGAAGCATATCACATTCTAGAATGTTTCATTAGATGAAACATATCACATTCTAGAATGTCTCATCAGATGAAACATATCACATTCTAAAATGTTTCATCAGAAGAAACATATCACATTCTAGAATGTCTCATCAGATGAAGCATCACATTCTAGAATGTCCTTTAGTGATCTACCTAACTCTCTACAACATAACATATTTATTAATTGTAAGTGTTTCATTTCAAATAACTGTTAGGAGAGTAAACCTATGTCAACAGTACACTTTTATCACCAAAATTAATTTATGATATTCTAATAATTTACTTATACTTCACCTTCAAGAAAAAAAATTAGTTATTTTGAAATGAAGGAAGTTATTATTTATTTTATTAAATAAATAATAATATTTAGTTTTATCTGTCAAATATATAAAATATTTTAAAAATTATTTTGAATAGAAAATAAAATATACTACAATGTAATAAATTGTATGGAATTAAATATCTACATTTTATTTATTAAAGGATAAATTATATATATTAAACAATAAAGTATTATATATAAATTATTTAACTAGTTTGAAATAAAGAGAAATTATTTAATTATTTACTTTGTTAAATAAATAAATTAATCAATTATTTTATTTGTTAAAAGATAAATAATATAAATACTGTACATTTTTTTTGAAAAAGAATTATTATTATAACTATTGAAATAAAAATATATTATTAAATTATAAAAATATTTTTTTAAAAGTAATTGTAAAAATAAATATTTTTTTAATTATATTGTTGGTAATTTTTTTAATTGTGTTGGTGGTTTTTTTTAATGTAAGTAGTTATTTGAATTTAAAAGAAAAAGTCATTATTTAAAGGATAAAATTGTAAGAAATTATGTAGTCGTGTACCTCTTTATAAATTCTTAGATTAAATTAATATATATATATATATATATATATATATATATATATATATATATATATATATATATATATATGTCAAACCTAATTTTGGATTTGATTGCTTTAATTAATATGGTGAAAGGTGATTTGGCTAGAAAGCTTTCAAGAGTTTCTTGACGTACGTTTTCACGAGAAGTGCTGATCATATGGAATAGTTGCAAAGGTAATTATGGTGAATTCAAAAATAGGAATAATAACAAAAAAATCTAATAAACGTGTGAAAACACAATTATATTGTAAAGTCCCTCAATCAATTATAAACTACCAAAATCCACTGTAAACATATAAATTTGATCTACAACTAAAAATGAAAAAAAAAATTTGTGCTAACACTTTAATATAATTCTAAAGTATAAAAAGTAACTTATCACCAAATTCTAGTTTCTAAAAGATATGTTGTTTTATGTCATATTTATTCAATTGTCACTGCCAAAAGAACTTTGTGATTCCCAAGTTGCAAACATAGCATGGATATAAGATGTGTGATGGACGCAATGGAATTGAAAAAAGAGTTGCTTATTCTCAAGCATGGCTTCTTCCAACAAAATGAATCATTTAGTTATTAATCTTTGGAGAAATAAGAAGTGGATCTTTACTAGATAAAAAAACCACACATGCAAAAATTTTCATAATGGCTTAATTCTGAAGGAACATTGATTTTAGTTTTCAATAAGTGAAATGAGCAGAGTAATGCAAGGTCAGTATAAATGTTGGAATCCTGTCTCCTTACACCCGTTTGCTTGATCTAATTGACTTACATTTTATATTAATTGAAAAGCCTGTGTGTCTATTACATCATCAAGTTAACACTACAATCCATGGTTTCGAGTGTATTTATTATCAGAAATTTGAAAAAAAAAATTATAATGAATTAAAGTCATAATTTAATGTTTTTTACTCTTGTAATAGAATTACAGTTACAAATAATAACTAAAATGATTAAAAATAATTGAATTGAATCAAATTCTAATGTACTTTTTTTTTTATATTAAGTCTCACTCAAGATAACGTTGATAAAGTTAGATCATAGATTATGAGTTGTTTTTGTAAAATAATATAATTATTAAATATTAATAATAGTTATAATTTTCTTATAAAATTATTGCTTAAAAATTTAATTGCTAATGTTGATGAAGTTAGATCACATATTATGATTTTTTTAGTAAAATAACATTATAATTATTAAATATTAATAATAATTTTACAAAATTATTGCTAAAAAATATAATCAATTCTAAAAATATATATATCAAAATTTGATTCAATTCAATTATTTTTAATTATTTAAATTATTATGTAACAGGCAAACAAGCTTTCAATTAAAATCAATTGATAATGTCAACTAAATTAAGCAAAGTTAGATATCACTATCTCACCATTTACACTAACCCAATTTCATCTATTAAAACCTAGAATAGTATAAAAGGGACGGACACTATTATTTATGATAAAATCCTGTTACCTAAATATAATCTATATATCGATTATAAAAATTAAAATGATTTTTACCTATTTAGGGACTATCTCTACAAACTTGCACTATTATGAAAATTTTCTCCATATAGAGATATATCTCACATTTTTTTCTTCTTCCAAAACTCTTTCAGGATATTTTAGGCATGTTTTCCGATCACATTGAGAAAATAAATTAATTACAAATTAGTAAAAAAAATAAATAATAAATAAAATAAGTTTGTTACTACCAAACACCTATGCTAGAGCAAAAGTATATTTCTTATATCGATTTTTATGGTTAAATTAAGCTACATGCGCAACTGACGTAAAGTAAAAAACCAACTTTTATATCGTTTGTCATGCAACCCGACGTGAAAAATATTAACTTCTAAACTGTTTTGATGGTTATCTTAAGTAGAGTAGTATATAATAGTGGTCTTTATAAAAAAAAGTGGCTCGTCTTTTATGTTAGTCACGATCAACATAGAAAAATGGTTGTTCTTTAAAATTTCGTTTGTTTTCACGTCAAACCAAAACATGTAAAAGCCGACAAAAAAAAAACCAAAAAATGTAAAAAGAAAACAACTGGATGTAATAATGTCTCTTTCTAACATATCGTTATTACTATATCTACTAAATGTTGATTAATTAATGAATCGATTTAATAAATTAACTTGTAAATTATAATCTTTCTAGATAAAATATATCAATCTAATTATTACGTAACATCTTTATACATTTTTATTTTATATACTTATACATACATAATAAGATTGTAACTCGATTACATATTTAAAAAAACAGTCTAGTCAAGCGGTTCTCAGCATTGCCCTAAATATTTTTACCGTCGTTCCTTCTAACAGACATATAACGTAACACAACTTTTCTCTCTCAATTCTCAATCCTCGTTTCTCACTTTCTGTTACCTTCTAATACGAGTGTGTTTTAGATTTTCGATGACATATTCTGGTCATACGTTGTTATCATATCAACGAGTTCTTCTCGGATCCTAATTTCGTTTCCTAATAAAAAAATTTAATATTATAATTGTCTTTATATGAAAACTGGATAACCTACTCATCTGTTCATCCAGTTGTTAATTTTCTTTCAAATAATAATTGAATAGGATGTCATCCGGTTTTCATTTCCAAATCAAAATGATAATCAGATGAAATTCATCCAGTTCTCATAGTCCAAATCGAAAACGGATTAATTTTTCAATTTGGACTATGAGAACCGGATGGATTTTATCCAATTATCATTTTAATTTGGAAATGAGAACAGGATGACATCCGGTTTTCATATAAAAACAATTATAAAAACAATTGTGATCTTTGCCATTTTGAGTGTCCTGCCAATAGGGAACAAAACAATAATTGGAGATGAGGAGGAGAAAAGCCCTTATTTATTCTAAGAGAGAGAAAAGAGTAATGGCAAAGAAAAAGGATTTTACATGGAGTTAGGTCCGATATAAATTTACATTAGATCTTATGATCTACATTGGACTCTTAATGTGATGTAATTAATCTTAAAATATCAAGCTTAACATATCTTTTCTTTTGTACCAATGCCACTAAACAATTATAAAATAAACAAGTAATAATTATAAAAACAAATCTACTTTGGTATCTTATCTTTTTTGTTTTTCCTTACTCTCCTCTTTCACCCTATTTATTTATAGGTCAAAACTTATTTATTTATTTTTATAAGTTATGATTACAAATATATTAAATAAAAAGATAACCCTTATCTCTTGTTATCTCTCCTTATCTCTTTGTTAGAAATAAAATGGTGAGATTATTTTTATTGTCTTTAATAGTTATTTTTTTCTTTTTTATACTCATTTTAATAGTTATTTGACGTTGTTTCACCTATATAATATATTTTAGGAATTTTAAAATAATAAAACATTTACATTACCTAATAATAATGTTTCTAAAAATTGTATGAAAAAATGTTATACTATAAGTTTTTGGAGTGTTACACGATAACTTGAAAATGTTATATAAGTTTGGAATGTTAGATAATAAACTAGAAGTGAATCATCAATTTCTGGAAATCTTCCCTAATTTATAACAAACAAGACCAAAAATTGATGAGGTATTAAGATGTGATCCAAAGTCTAGGGTGTCTTGTATTTAACACAAAACTTGTTTTAGAGCATGCATATGATGTTTCTTTGGATTATGCATGTATAAACATACATGTTGCATCACATGAGGTATATTGGTTTTATTGCAGGCTTGAAAGTTTCATAACAATCTACTTAAACCATTTGAGCCCTGTCACCACCAACAACATGAGTCTTGTATCCCTTAAAAGAATCATAAGGTTTCTTTTTAGGTCTAAAAATTTATATAGAATGAATAATATTATCATTAAAATGTCTTAAAAATATTTCAAACATTTTATTTTTAATAAGAATATCATATCTATCTTTCCTAACAGATTTTCAGTACAGGCTAAATAAGATTTTGGATAAAACTAAAAACTCAATTTATCTCTACAACTAATCAACCTAAGACATGCATGTCATTTTATTGGAAAGAAGGTAGAAGTTAAAGAAAGAGAGAAAAGAGGTTACTTGTTGCAAAGTTCAAAGTGATGTTCCTACTCAAAATGGTAATGAATTTCACAAAGGAAGAAATTAAGTTGTAGAGAGAGAAGAAAAAAAAGGATAACCAGAGATAAGAGAATGAAGGAAGAGATAATCTTGTCTTGAGAAAGAAAGAACTAAGAAGCTTTTCAAAGGCTATTAGCAATCCCTTCCTTGCTATTCTCACCTCTCCCCTCTCGTTCTTTTAGTTCTATTCAACTTTCCGTCCAGCAACAATTAAAAGCCCATACTATTTTATGCTTTCTACACTCCTCCCAATTTACTATTTTCATCTTAAACATTATATAAAATATTGATTTTAAACAATAACTAATTATAATATTTTTTACAATGCTATAATTATTAGAATTCTTATCTTTTATCTTAACAATTTAAATCTATTTATAAATACATATATTTTATGTTAAATTTTTAATACTATTGATTTACTAATTTTAAAATATACAATTTAAGATATCTATATTTTCCGGTGTCAAATATAAAAAGTTCATAATTATTAATTCTTAAGTATAAAAATTAAAATAATTTGATTATATTTATTTCAATTATTTCTAATATATCTTAATTTAATTGAGACTTTATTTCTATTTTTATTCATTTTATATCAAAACTTAATGAAATTAACATACAAAATATTTTTAAATAATATTGATACAGTTAAATGATATTAATTATTGTTGAAAGAATATAAATGATTTTTTATATGAGATAGGGATTTTTTTAAGTAAGATTTATTATACTTATAACTAATTTTAGTTTTGTTTTTGCGTACTATACGATATAAATAAATGCATATGCAAGGGGACAAAATTATTAAGGACAATTATAACATATACCATCATTTATATACATTAAATGTTTTTATTTTCGTCTTATAACTCATAACTTTTTTTTTTCTCTGAATGTATTTTAGGTGTTGATAAATATATTTTGTGTGTCTATACAACATTTTCCAAATATTAAATGGTCCAAAAACCAGAGATGCTGAACTATATCACATCAGATCCTGCTTCTTTCCTTCCACACTCTTTCTCCCTCTCACTCTTCTCAGTCTTCCAACTTGTTTCTATAAACACTTCTTCATCAAATCTACAAGAAACAAACAGAGATACTTCAATTCTCTGTAAACTCTTCACTCTCTTTATTCCACCACAGAACAAAACCTGAGAAAGAAAAAAAAAAAAAAAGCACTTCATTAAGCAAGCAAAGCAACCCATCACGATTCCAACGTAAAGCACCGACTTTTTCCGCCGAAACCCGAGACCCAGATGAAGTTTTGACCCGATCCGTCATTTTCCTCAAATGGGTCACTCCAATTCTTCGTCGCCGTCCAAGCGCGGCCACGCGCGGCAGTGGCGGCTCTTGGACCTCGTCTCCGGCGTGTTTTTCTTCCTTGTTCTGCTCTTCTTCGTAATGGTCTTCACCCCGCTCGGTGACTCGCTCGCCGCCTCCGGGCGCCAGACGCTGCTCCTCTCCGGCGCCGACTCCCGGCATCGCCGCCAGATAGTGGAGGCGGTCGAGACAGCTGGGCGCGGCGTGGAGGCGTGCCCCGCCGATATGACTGACTACATGCCGTGCGAGGATCCGAGGCTGAACAGCCAGCTGAGCAGGGAGATGAACTACTACAGGGAGAGGCATTGCCCCAGGCCGGAAGACTCTCCACTCTGCTTGATTCCGCCGCCGAGCGGGTACCGGGTGCCGGTGCCGTGGCCGGAGAGCTTGCACAAGGTGTGTGTGTGTGTGTGTGTTGTGTTTTTGTGCTGACGGTACTTTGGAGAATTGGTGAATATTTGTCTTGTTTGTGTTTTGTTAATGAATTTAGGGTCCTTGGGGATAAACAACTTAATTATGAACTCATTGAATAAGGTTTTGATAGATTTCTCAAGGAATACTTTTAAGAAAAGAACCTAAGCTTCTTCCATTAGATCACTTAAGCTGGATTGTAGAAGTTCTCTTATAGCTTCTCCCAAAGTTGATTTTAACTGAGTAATCCACTGATTGATCCCTAACTAACAAATTAAGGCCCTCAATCAACAGACCTATCATTTTCATAAGCTCTCAAGGGAGTCTTTCAGTAGGGGTGTGAGTTGTAAACTCCCTTGTATGTGTTTAATTCCTATATAGATAAAAAGGAAACACTTGATTAAATATTTGTCACAAAATTAGTTCAAGCAACTTATAAACAATCCATTCTTAACAGACCCACCTTTGCATTGATTTTTGTAATAATTATTTAGAAGTCATTTATAAGTAATTGTGAATGTTCACACTTATTGTGTATCAAGATGAACCTTTTTTATTTTTTTAATTCCGGTGTTTAGTTGTTGGGTATGTTGACTGTTGTTGACTTAGAGGAAAGACTAAGGAGCTAGTTTTGTGGATTAAAGTTTAGAATGGGATGGGGTTTTGGTGGGGGTTTCAATCGGTAGTGTTTATGGTCCTTTTTGTGTTTTGGGAAGAAACTTGCATTTTCAGCTGCTTTTGGATCTGGGACCTTGTTGCCATGCCATTATGATTCTTGTAGTTGATGTGTCTTGGTGGTTGAAATAATCAATAATTGTACTGTTTGTTGTGGAAGAGTTCATATTTTAATGGTCCAGACCAAGATCACTCCATTATTACATGTTAGTACGTTGTTTTTGAAGGAAGGTGCCCTGATGGGTGTCTCTATTTAGAGTTCTTATTCATCTAACAGAGCCCCCCTGATGGCTGTCTCTAAATTTAGAGTTCTTATGGGTCTAAAGAATATGTTCATGTTTTGCAGTGGTGATTGTGGCTACTAAGGCCACATCGTATTTATTTCTACAATCCCATAGGACAAAGAAAATTCCCTTCAGAATAGAAATTCAAATACTTTGGAAGAGGTCTCTTCGGTGATGGTGTCACTTTATCTTAATCATGATGTAAGGCTGGCAGCCAAATTAGAATTTGGTATATAGTGTGATGAAATTTTTAACAAGATTGAATGGGAAAAAGGACAGAAAAGAGAAAAAAGAGGTTAAATTAGATTCTTGTGAGTGATCAATTTACCTCTATCCAATACTTTGTTAAATAGTCAATCTAAAGCCTATTGTTCTAGAGTAAATTTGTAATTCCTGATAGAGCTATGGGCAAACTATGTTTAAGTAGTTGTGTTGTGTATATGGACAGCATGAGGTTCCCCTGGTAGCTTTCTGCAATAGAAGCTACTAATTTTAACTACTCTAAATCTTAAAAGTAGTTTAAGAGGATGAATAGGAGATGGTGATGCGCATAATAGTTTTCTTTCTATATTTTCCACTTTTTCTCTTTCACATTTAACGAGGGATGTCCACAAGATGTTCTATACTGTAGTTTAGAATGATGATGGAATTTCTCACTCATGATTTGTCTATCCAAAACATTGATAATATATTCTGTGCAGATATGGCACAGCAACATGCCATACAACAAGATTGCTGACAGGAAAGGTCACCAAGGATGGATGAAACTAGAAGGTCAACATTTTATATTCCCTGGTGGTGGTACAATGTTTCCAGATGGAGCAGAGCAATATATTGAAAAACTTGGTCAGTACATTCCAATAAGTGGAGGTGTTCTGAGGACTGCACTTGACATGGGATGTGGGGTAAGAGCTGTTATACTGTTTTCCTTTGAGAACTCACTAGAATTTGTTGTTTTTAATATGCAAGCATATCCCATTTCTTTACAGGTTGCTAGTTTTGGAGGATTTTTGCTATCTCACAATATTTTAACCATGTCTTTTGCTCCAAGAGATTCTCATAAAGCTCAAATACAATTTGCCTTGGAAAGAGGAATACCGGCTTTTGTTGCAATGCTTGGTACTAGAAGACTTCCATTCCCTGCATTTGGATTTGACTTGGTTCATTGCTCTAGGTGTTTGATCCCATTTACAGCCTACAGTAAGTTCTTCATTGCAGCTCACTTGCATGTCTTCCGATCTTTTACATGCTTGTCACTTGCCTAATGCAGCAAATCTGCCTTGCAGATGCCTCGTATTTCCTTGAAGTGGACAGATTGCTGCGCCCTGGTGGATATTTAGTTATCTCTGGTCCACCTGTTCAGTGGCCTAAACAAGATAAAGAATGGTCTGATCTGCAGGCTGTGGCAAGAGCCTTGTGTTATGAACTGATTGCTGTAGATGGTAACACTGTGATCTGGAAGAAGGTTGCAGGAGAGACATGTCTTCCTAATGACAATGAATTTGGTCTTGAGTTATGTGATGAATCAGATGACCCAAGTCAAGCTTGGTAATTTCCAGCAGACTATTGCTAGTTTAAGTTATTTTTCCTCTTATGTCCAGCATCATATATAGTACTACCAGTGTATGTTGCCATTGTTAAAAGATCTTATTGATTACTTCAAATTCAAACTTAAGTTGATTGCTTTATAGGTACTTCAAATTGAAGAAGTGTGTCAGTAGGACATCTGTAAAAGGAGATTATGCTATTGGAGTAATTCCCAAGTGGCCGGAGAGGTTAACTACAACACCTCCGAGATCCACACTCCTGAAAAATGGTGTTGATTTGTATGAGGCTGACACTAGGAGATGGGTAAGGAGGGTGGCATACTATAAGAATCATCTAAAAATCAAGTTGGGCTCTGGATCTGTACGCAATGTCATGGATATGAATGCATTATTTGGGGGTTTTGCTGCGGCCTTGAAATCTGATCCTGTTTGGGTGATGAATGTAGTTCCTGCTCAAAAGCCACCCACTCTTGATGTTGTCTTTGACAGAGGCCTTATTGGAGTCTATCATGATTGGTGAGCTCTGATCTTTTTGTGTTTCTTCTCTTAAAAGGGATTATCCAGAATCTTTAATGCTCTGATCTTTTGGCACTTGTCTTGGAAAATAAACCTTCCTTTTTGAACTGTTAATATGATTTGAAAACAGGATATGTTGTGAGAAATTTTGTGGTTTGCAATGATTATTTGCATGGTATTCAGCTGTTTTATTTTGTTTGCGAGTTGTTTCCTTCCTGTACTCCAATTTTTGACTTGTTCGTGATGCTTGGCGCCCTACTTCGCTTGAAAATTACTGATCTCTGCTGTATTATGGATCTGTCAGTGAGTGCTAATAGATATGCTTGTATAAGAGATTCAATGTGTGTCAAGCTAATTTTGTTCTCATTTAAAATTTGTTTTGGATCTTAATTTGATGTTAAACTGCTCAATTAAACATAACATAAGACTTATTCAAATAAAACATCAGTGGTAAGATTTTGTGATTGTAGCGAGTCTTCTATGGAAAAGAAGTGAAAGTGTTCTACATATCATTTTATAAAAATAAAATCTTAAGCACATAAGCTCTTTAACTTCAAATTTTAATCTAGATCCTGCTTCTGATCTGTAGTCTAGTTTTTTGTTTAATAGATTTGAATATGATTTTTCAATTTATAATGAATGAATTTTCTTGGATCTAAGTTTTATGGTTATGTTCCCAGGTGTGAACCATTTTCAACATACCCTCGTAGCTATGATCTAATCCACGTAGCCAGCATTGAATCCCTTATAAGAGATCCAGCTTCTGGTAAAAACAGGTATTTCATTTTTAACTTCTAGTATGAAGTCACACCACTTCCGGTTTGATTTGGGATGTATATTTTATATAAAGGGACTGTACAAGATCTTGGTGATGTAGTGCATAATAAACAATGAGCTCACCTGCTTCAAACCTTCATTGCAGATGTACTCTTGTGGATTTGATGGTGGAAATTGATCGAATATTGCGTCCTGAGGGAACTGTGGTGGTAAGAGATGCCCCTGAAGTAATTGACAAAGTAGCTCGCATTGCTGGAGCCGTGAGGTGGAAGCCAACCATTTATGATAAAGAACCTGAATCACACGGCAGAGAAAAGATTCTAGTTGCAATTAAGACTCTGTGGAAGCTCTAAGTTACATTCCATTGACACAGCTGTGTAATTTAGGTAACTTCCCTTTTTCCATCCTGCATCAAAGGTGTCAAAGATATCCTCTCTATGCATCAAAGGGGTGGAGTTTTCTGACTCAATATTCTCATACAAAGAAGATACTGAGGTTAAGATCTGAAAGATGGTAAGACCCTTGTGCAGTTTTTACGTGGAAAAGGCAATAACACTGTTCATTATATTTTCTCTCAACTTTAAGGATGTGAGATGTAATTCAAAACTTCTTTTTATGGGAAAGAAATTATCATTGATTTTAACCCTTTTATTTGTGCTTTATTGTCAATTTTTGTCCATTAAATTTGACTAGTTTAGTTGGTACATAAATTAGTTATTTCTAACACAAGTATGTACTTAGAACTGAAACTGTTGATATATGTTAGTATGAAAAAAGTTCAAACTTAATTAATCGATATTAGAAATTCTAATTCAGTGGTATATTAAACTGAAATTAACTGAAAAAGCTTTAAAATGTTTCAGGTTTAAATTATTTCGAAGCACATTTTGCACTTAAAGACTCTCGTTTGAACAATCATACAAACAGCGTTCTGTCATGTTAATGCGAAAGCTACCATGAATAGCTTGTACCTAACACTTATTTTCAAGTCTGTACTTGTTTAAAACGTGCACCAAATAAGTTTATTATGGTAAAGCAAAAGATAGACGAATCTGAAAGATTAATTTCAAAAGACATTTCTCCGTTTAAACACTTTTAAAATAAAGTAAAAAAATTAATTTTTCAAAACTAAAATCACTTTAAACAGTATATAAAATAAAACAGATTTTAGAAATATTTATAGAAAAGTTATTTAAACATATTCTAAAATTGTATTAAAACACATACCCCCTAGAAGAATTAGTGCCACATTGAATGAATGAATGATTCTGAGAAGTAACTCTTATGTAATTGTTAGGGTGTAGATTGTAATAGATAAACACACTCATCCCTACAAACTCAATTTAAATAAATTGAGTTAATTCCTTTTAATGATCAAATAAATTCAATTTAATTCAAATTGATTTGATAACTTAATGGTTAGGTAATCAATTATTTGTGTTAAATCCCAGATTTAATGACTTAATCAAGATTAGATAAAGTGATAAATTTGATTAGATTGGATCCATGTACACCTCAAACATGTTAGGTAAAGTTTGTTTGGAGAAGTTTTTTACAAACAAATTTAAAGTAAAAATATTTTTTTTTCTAAATTAAGAATAATTTATATTAAAATAAAAAATTAAAATATATTCAAATGTAAATAAAAAATCATAACTTTTTATATATTTTTTTTCATTTGTCCAACAAGAATTAATACTCTACAACAATGTGCACCTTTTTTTAATGTCATTCAACACACACGCGTTCCATATATATATATATATATATATATATATATATATATATATATATATATATATATATATATATTATAATCATTTTGTTATCCAAATTATCTGTTTATAATATTTTGGCACTGATAAATTGATAGTGAGATCAGTTTTATTTTTATTCTAATATACTAATGATGTATTAAATAATTTAGGTGAATACAAAAAAGTATCTATGGTTATCAATTTAATCAGTTTGGATTATAATGAACATAATAAATCATCTATATATTTGTCTAAAGTAGGTTCAAGTTTTCTTCTTTTCTTTTGTTGGTAAGGATAACTGAATTCAAATATTGATTTTGTTAAAAGCTTATCTCCTTTTTCAAACTATTTTCTGATCATGTCGGCATATGAATATAACTTCTCATATAAAAGTTGGCTAGTTATCCATATAAGTTAGTTAGCAGAAAATAAAATAGCAAAAAAATAAATAAATAAATACATATAATAATTTTTTTATTTTGTTTGATTAAAAAGAAATTTAAAAAAAAGGAGAAAAATATATTTTAAAATTAAAAAAATCTTCCTTTTTTTTAAATAAGTTTTTTCAAAGCAAATTGATTCTTTATTTTTTATTCGCATAATTCTTTGGTTCATTTGTACATGTGAATGGAAAACGAGAAAAGAGAAAATAAAAATAAAATGAAATTCAAATTGAAATCAAAGTAAGAAAAAAATCGCGCCCAAAGTATATTTTATCTTTCTTTTAATTTTTGTTCTTTTTTTAAATAATGAAAAACTGTCATTAATATTTAATTTTATTTTCATTTAACCGAGCATATAAAATGATAATCCTCTCTAAATTCTGTAGGTACAAAAAGAACTCAAAAAAATAGGGAAAATACCATTTAATGGTTCAAGTTGCAAGGATCGTTTTTGTATCCTAATAAGTACGTGAAATCAATTAAAAATAATAATTAAACTTATATTTATATTTAAATAGAGGGGTAAGAATAGTAATTTGGGGTCCTGAATATAGTAAAAGCTAGGTGGCTCTTTGAGTTGTGGGCTGAAATTAAATAGCATCAAAACAAAAAAGAGTGTCAAATATGAAGGGGTGCTATTAGTGAGCTGAATTTCATTAAGCAAGCTTTTTCGCTCATTCTTCTCCAACTCTTCTTCCTCATCTTTCTAAGACAATACCTAAACCCTCTCCTTCGTTTCATAAATTTCCACTAATTACAAGAATAATGTAAAACATCATTATGCTCTAGGTAAGATTTTCTCCTTTCCTCCATTTCCATCTTTCTTTTAAAATGGAGTGCATGCATGGCTTAGGTTTTATAAGGATTCAGAAATTTTGGATTTTAAGCTTGATTTTATGATGTTAAATTGTTAGGATTTCAATATTTGAGGTGATAAAAAGATTTCTTGAATGCATTTAAGGTAGATAAAGTGAATTCCAATTCCAATTTAAAGTTAAGTTTTGTTCTATCCAATTTAGATTACAAACGAATAATTTATTTTGTGCTTTATTAAGAATTTTGCATATACAAAAATTGTGAATCAAACCGATAAAATTTTAATAATTTAGTCAATTTTGAGATACTTTACCTTTAATTGATGAGTTTTACTACTATTGTGGTTTTTAGAAAGATTTTATCCTTATTAGTATTTGAAGGTGAATGAGTTCATTACCAAATATTCTATGAAAATATAGCCACATATATTTGAACTTAATAAAGCTTTATAAGAATTATATATATGTGTGTGACCGAACAAGTATAATAATATAATACAATTTTATTTAGACTATCCATTATAATCCTTCCAAACATACCATTAATATTTTGAATAACATTCAAACGAGTTTCAACTTGGGCCAGTGAAGCAATGTGAAACACAACATTTGACTTATATTTTTAAAAAAAGGAAGAACATTTGACTTATGAAAACCTAGATCATGGTTCCGTGATTCTTGGTATCTATCTGCCTAACAAACTGATTCTAAGATTCAGAATCTCCATATCATATTATTTTCTTAAAAGTAAAACATTGTTTTAAGAAAAACCCTAATTAAAATAATTATAAAACTATTCAAAAGAGACCTTAAGTATAAATAAATCGAATGTGTATGAGTTTATCAAAATACTTGGATAAAAACAAATATTACGAGACTAAATAAAGTTGTTAATAAACTAATAAACATCTCAAGCCAAACAAAACGACCTAAAAGGGGTATAGTATTATGAGATAGAGAAAGCATTGCTCTTATATCTACAAAACAGTTATATGAAATAAATGTTAACTAATGCATTGAATGAAATTTCAGATTGGAAAAACCTGAATCATAATTGGGTCAAAATTTCTAATGCACTCCAATAAGTTACAGCAAAGTTTGTATCCTTAAAAACCATAATATATAATTCAATTTAACTAATTCTAACTATTTAATTTTTTTCACTTTTAGTTTTTATTATATAAGAACATCGATTAATTAATAACATGGCATCCTACAGTGAAATTTTGTCTTCTGATATCTATTTTTAAAATTAGATCAAAATTTACTATCCAATAATCGAATTTTCATATAATTTTTAATTGTTTTAATAGAATTGAAATTATAACGAATTTTAGAAATTAAAAATGTAATAATAAAAATAGTTAATATTTTACAATATTAGTAATATTCAAAATTTATTTTATAGCAGTTTTAAAATATATTGTATTCAAAATAAATAATTTAAAAAATGAAAATATACATATTTAGAGAATTTTTTTTGTGTCCTTAATCTTGTAAGAGTATTTGTTTCATTATCAAACACACAATGACAACAAATCAAACAATAACACAAATAGGGAAATAAATAAATGTATGTAATAATTAATAACTTTTAATATTCAAATAGTAATAATCTTTTTACTCATAACACAAATAGGAAAATAAATAAATTATATAATAATTAATTATTTTTAATATTCTATTAGTAATATTCTTCTTACTCATTTCATGTAATCAATATTATTAATATAAATACAAATGATTATGTAAAGACTACATTAAGACAAACATCAAATACTAATACATTTATGATCTAAGTATTTAGTGTTTTTCTAATATCATACTTTCTGACAATTAAGATTACTAACATGGTAGCTTTTGAAAAATCCCTACAAAGATTTAAAGTTTTTCTCAATCTCAAATTATTAGTATAAACTTTCATTGTTTTCTCAATATCTCATACCTTCATTTATATAATTAACATAACATTCCCAAATAAGTTTATACTATTTATAATATTTACAAAATATTTTAAATATATTATATTCAAAATAAATAACTCTAAAAAAGTGAAAATATAAATATTTGAAAAATTCTTTTCTATGTTTTTTATGTTATCATTCATATAACTTATTTTTTTATCATCAAAACATGATTAAAAAAAATAAAACAATAACATAAATAATACACAACATAAACTAATTGAAATAAATCAATTTAAAAAACAATTATTTATTCCCACAATTTTATTAATAATATTAATGTCATTTAATTAACTCAACATTTTATTAATATAAATACAAATGGTTTCATTAAGACTAGTGAGCCACTAACACATTTATAATAGAATGACTTGTTTGACTATTGAATGTCTTCTAACACTCATACTTAGTAAAATTCTATATTATAAGCAGCATAGATTCTGAAAATCGCTAATAATTAGTTACAAAATATATTATTTTATAATTAATAGGTATAAAATCTTAAGTTAACATATAACTTTATGAATATTTATATGTTTATCTTATCTCGTACTAAATATTTGATTTTTACATTTGATTATGAAGATAAAAAAAAAAACATGTCATATCAGTACATGAACTAAAGTTATTTTTATTCAACAACTCCATAGTATTTACCTTTCAACTCTAGAAAAATATTTGTTTTGTTCAACTCTGTGTTTTACACAAATTCAAGTAGAGACACTCTATACAAGAAAATATAAGTACACTCAAATATCCAGATACTGCTTAAAGGAAAAAAGATCATGCATGAAACACATTCAATGCATACTCTACATCCTAAGGTAGTCAAACACAAGAAAGTCGTTCAAGTGAGTTCGAAGTTGTTCAATAGTCAGAACAAGAATTGTAACAACTCTTTTCTTCAAACGCCTAGATATGCATCATTTGAAGAGAAGAACAAGAATTTTGAGTCATTTTTTTGTAGTGTTAAGATGTTACCAACTTTTTTTTGTGCCCTGATAACTTTAAAGAAAATTAATGTGTTCATCTAGCAAACCAGTAGAGAGAGTTTAAAATCTTATAAGCGTCGAAAGATGCAACCTTGTGAACAACCTTATAATCTTTTGATACCCTAGACATTTCTTTATCTAAGCCAAGAGTAGTTGTGTATTAAACAAAACTCAATCTTTGGTCAGAAGTGACAGTGTTAAAAAATACTTAATGATTAGTCAGAAGTGGCTACATTCTGAAATGATACTCGTGTTAGTCAAGAGTGACTACAAGCCAAAACAACACTTATTTGTATCTTGGAGTTAGTTTGCTTGTAAAACTTAATCACTTGATTAGGAATTGGATGTAGTATTCTGTTTCAAAGGAATTGCTATAAAAAGATCTTGGACAATGTCTTCCCTTCTTATCCTATTGCATGTTATTAAACTAGCATCGACTTGAGAAGGTGAAAAATTTGAACTCTTTATGAAAATGTTTAGTAGTTTGCTTCACCAGTATAAACATATCTTTTTGATAGCACAGCCTCAAAAGATACTTGTGAAAAAAGTGCAAAAAGATTTTAAAATACAATTTAACCATCCCTTCTTATGTCTTACTTGTCTTTCACACCTTTATCTAACAAAGATATTAATGAAATCTAAATCTTACTGTTTAAATCAATTCAAACCTTACAATACATCAACTTAGTTTTACTGTCAATTCAGATAATCACACATTTTAATTTAATCTCACTCACTCATTATTGATTTAACATCAACAACTTACCTACAATATTAACACTGAATCACACACTTATGATTCTTCATAAATCACCTTCCTATGATTTATCAACTAAAAAAAATCACCACATACCCTATTCCTAAAAAATTTAATTTCATTCTCAAATACAACTCATTAATTTTAAATAAAACAAGATTAAAAAGAATTTTGAACATAGATATTAATTATGCATTCTAATTTTAGAACACCATATATATAAATTGTTAAATGTGGTGTCCCTAATTTAATATTGTTATGCTGTGGAGAGACTCCATATGTATGATAATTCTTTGATGAATTAATTAATATTAATTATGCATTCTAATTTTAGAACACCTCAACATAAGATAAAATGAAATAATAAAATAGTTATATTACATGACAATAATTGTTTTAATAGTAAATAAATGAATAAAAAGAAGGAGAAATCTTTCCTTCATATACAATTTTGATTAATAATAAAGAAACATGTACTAATGACTTTGCAATATAAAGTATTAAGACTAAGATATTATTATCAACTTTCACTAATCTCTCTCATCTTTATTAAATGATTTAGAAGAAAATAATGACATTTTGATTTGTGTGGTCTAAAAAGGTTTATTGAGATTCCAGGTGAAGTCAAAAGTTCAAACCGAAAATTAAACGTTATTTGTTCGAGCTCTATATGATAAATATTATCTAATTTTATCTAATTTCTTTAAATCTGAGAAGTTATATTTTTTACAATAAGAATTGAACGTAACATTAAATGGTGATTCATTATTAATAACACTTCAATGTTTAAGTTAAAAACTGAATAAAAGAAAATAATAAAATAAATTGACTGAATAATATTTTAAAGATAAAAACTTATATACTAAACTCTTTCTTGATAACTATATAACTAATGAATATTTATTAGATATAATAATCATATTGTTAAAGTTGATCTCTTATTATAAAAAAAGTTTGTTATTAATTGTATAAAATAATGATCAATCATAAAATAATAATTAAGTTGTAAAGTAGTCAACGTAAAGTAGTCAACCAAATATATCACATGGGATAGTCACACTAATTAAATCTAAAAGTACAACAGCATGTTTCAAATATGATGTAGCAAAAGTTAAAAGATACAAATTTAATAACCATGCACTGTAATTTTTAAAATATATATATATTATCAATCAATTAGAAACAACTTTACATAACCTTTTAATTATTATTATTATTATCCTGATCAACAAATTTATCATAAGATAGTGATTCATAATAATATATAAAAAAAATACCATTGTGCATATACTATTTTCTATGATAATATTTCTTTAGAAAAGACAAAATTTCCCAAAAAAGAGAGTAAAAGAACTGTTTAAATAAGTTTTTGACGTTTACTTTTTCTAACTTTAATCATTTGATTGTTTACAACTACCCCTTTTTTGGAGTTTTGTTTTTCATACTTGGTCTCTTGCTGATTTTTAAAAAGACCATTGACCCTAAAAATTTGAAATGTCTCAAGGACTACTAAAAAAAAGAACTGATTTTTAACCCTAAAAATATGATTTTGGGTATACCCTATTGGTAGCTAGCATCTCTAAAACGAAGGGGGAAGAAAGTGGTTGTGGTGTATATAGTAGTGAAAAACATGAGTAGTGTGGGTGGGCAGAGGGTTCCTTGAACACAAAGGCAGACCACAACAGTTGGAGATGTGCTGGAACACGAATTTGCCATTCATAAATGCAAACAAATAGCCACACCTAACTCACACTCCCTTAATGGTCCTTCCCTCTCCTCCTCATCTAGGGCTGAAATTTGAGTGTGAAAGGTCATGTGGGGTTGTGGGTCTTCCAATTCTAAACCTCCCCTCTCTCCAACTTTATATATATATATATATGCTCCTATATTTCAGTGCCACCATGACACTGACTCCTTCTTAATTCTGCCTTTGAATTTTACAACCGCCACAACTTCTCATGGCCTCATTATTCCACCCTTCACCTGTTCACTCACCCGTCTTCTTCTTCTTTCATACCCTTGTCAATATATATATGTTTTGTGCATGCATCTTCCCTCTTTATGCCCCTTTTCATCTTCACTTTCAAGATTCTAGTGTATATCATCTTTTATGTTATTATCCTAAAGCTTTGTAAGTTTTCATATTTAATGGTCATGTCTCCAATATAAACAAAAATATCTCCTTTTGTATTAATTAAAAGATTAGTTAAGTTCGTTTAATTTTTTGAATTCATAATACTTATACAAGATAACACTAAGTTTAAAATATGAGGATACTTATTAAATGACACTATTAAACATGATTATGTTAACTAAAATTTACTTATATTTAAATTCACTTTGTTTATATTGAATATAGAAGGAATAATAATTTGTAACCAATATATGATTGATTAGAGGGAAATTGGGTTTAGATATACTAATATTTTATATTTAAGCTCTCTAGATATAAAAAAAATCATGATTAAATAGAGAGACTTAATTAAAAGTAATTAGGCAAATTGATTATGAAAATTACTCAAAACATGTTTCAAATTAATTATGTTAAGAAATTGACTAATCAATATATATATATATATATATATATATATATATATATATATATATATATATATATGAAACTAATTAAATGTTTCAAATTTTTAAATATATGTTTCGATTTATGAAAATTATATCCATCTTTTTTATGGATAAAACATTAGATCTATCTAAGATTTACAAAGTATAAATTAAAATTTTAAATTTCTAAAAGGAAAAAAAAATATTTACTGTACCACGTTAACTCGATTAAGGAAAAAATATATAATCCCACCACTAAGAGAAAAATAGAAAAGTAAAAAAAAAAAAAGGTAAACTGTTATAAGTGGTGGATGAGAAAGATTCCATCACAAAATATAAATTATTTACTAAGATCATTAATATCAAATTTAAAGAGATTTTATGTCAATTCTAAAAATATCTACGTTAATATTATAATCGATATTGAAAATCGTTATAGCTACTAAACATTGGTAATGAACTTATGTAATTTTTAATATGTAAAAAAAGTTTTTTACGTTTGTTATTTAGGAAATTTTATATTGATGTGGTGATATAAATTTAGTGTTGAATCAAATCTTCAATGTAAAAATTTATATTTTACGTTAGACCAAGATACAATTTAACGTAAATTTTTATTAGAAGAAAGTTAAAAAAAAAACTAAAATTTACATCGGACTATATAATGTATAGTATAAATTTATATTAGACTCCAACTTATGTGTGTATAGTTGGACATAAATTTTGGACATTCTTTTAAATAATATTGGTTTTAACTTCAAAACCAAATTTGAAATACAAAAAACTTCCAATAACAATAATTAAATATTTAAACCAAAAACATTTATACAAAATTATATTTTCTAACTTAAAAATTTTATCACTAATAAAATAAAACTAAATTATCCATATTGGACAAGAAAAGTAGTTCATTGTTCTCTTAATTGTTGGATGAAGATTAATCATTAAAGACATGAAACATTTAACCATTTGAGTATGCCATGATCATTAAGCTAATATAGAAATAATCTCATGTTAAAATATGTTATCTATGTGCAGAAGTAAATGATACCCATCCAAATAATTACTCATCTAATACACATAGTAGCTCTATTTGAATGAGTCTACTCGCATATTACACTAAAATGATAAAGAAGTGACAAATGTTAGACATAAAATAACATAACTATTGTATATAATAAAATACTTCTAACCTTAAGATATAAGTTGTAGTGATCTTACTCTGATCATTTTACTTAAAACGTGTTACTCACAACTCTAATTAAAGCAAAGACACATGTTTATTCAAATACAATTATATTAACAATGTAAGGAAAAAATGTAAAACTTTACCATTGTAATAAACTTTTCATTTACTAGATATTTTTTTTAGAGTGAACAAAAACATACTATTTGTAATCCCTGATAACAACTGCATTTAACTGCTGCTAATAGGACCTATTGAATGACAAATAGTTAGTTATACAATTACCATAATTTAAAAAGAAAATACAAGTTAGAATATTAACCCTTCAATGTAAGTAAATAGGCCTTTAAGAGTCACTCATTCATGTTTGTATATATTGTTGGATCTGGACATTTGTCTTATCAGATTTCTAGATGGATCAAGGTTTAAAAAAATCATATATTCTTTATTTGTCTTGGTCCACACTCAATTTGTCCATGTATGTAACACAATGAATTACAAGTTAAATGTAATTATTATAATATGGAAAACATAACCAATATTAAATGAATTATATGATCCACAATTGTATCACTGAAATGTTTAACATGGAGGTTCTCCCAATAACCTCAAATGCATATGGTATGGAGATGTTAATAAACAAACTAAATTATATGATCCATAGTCAATAAACAAACTAATGACTTAATAATTAAGATCATCCTAGAGACTCAAATAATTTTTTCGCAAGTCCATATCATGTTTTCCCTAAGTCCCTATCATTTTCTTCATTCCTAAGTTTAAAATTTCAATTTTAAACATTTAATAAACATTCTAATAAATTAATTTTAATCATTAATTTCAATATTCAAAATTTTAAATTTATAAATCTAAATAACATAATGCGATTTTAATATTAAGAGTAAGCAATAACAAGGGAGACATTTATTGTAATTGATATCCACAAAACAATCACAATATCAATTTAAAAAACAAATGAAAGTTTAGACCTCTAACCTATGAATCACATAAACTCAATTCAATAAAACAAAAATGTATTTGATAAAACGAGTCACATAATACAAACAAAATTATTTTTTAGTCACCAATAAAGTTTTCAATAAGTATTTATTTTTATATTAAACTCCTTATGATCCAATGTAAATAAGTATTTATTTCATTACAAAAATACCACACATTTTTTTCATTGCTTACTTTTTTGTCCGACATATTTTACGCAAGTCTAACATCAATTAAATGCATAAGTAACATTAAAATACATAATGTTATGTTCATAATGGTATTACAAAATTCTATACTTTTTATTTTGGATATTCTCATAATTGATGTGGAAAGTACATTTATATTAGTTATGACTAAAAGTAATATTAAAATATGATATTTTTTATATATTATTTGTTTTAGGATAATTTCTAATATATAAAATTCAAAAATCAATTTTAATAAGGTAATAATATAATTTAAATTTTAAATATTCATAAATAAATATTAAAACATAAATATGTAATTCTATTATTCAAACTAGAAAGAAAAATTTGTAGAAGTTATGCATTTTTTTTTCATTCCTAATTTCTAAGAATTTTGTAATCTATTAATTTCTAACATATTCAATTCAGAAATAATGATTCCTTTTCTCTTAATACCTCATAGATAAATTGAATTGTGAATACAATTTTTTCAATTAAAAATGTAATTTGTTAAAATAATAATAAAAAAGTATCTTACTTGTTATCGATTAATATGAGTCACATCTAATAGTTACGCTCATAACTATTAATAGAGTTTTCACATTAAATTGTATAATATTGGAAAAGTAGTTTCTATTAACTAAACTGAACCGGAAAACAGTTTAGATAAAATGATCATTGAAGACTAGCAATTAGAAAATGTAATTAAGAAGACAAATAAATATTCATTTTCCATGCTTTCTCAGCTTTCACCTCCCATATATTCATATACTACATTTAATCCAAGTAAGTCTAATATAAATTTGAGTGTAATTCACTAAATATAAAACGCTCAATAATCAACTCATTTCAACTATACTTTAATCTAGTATAAAAAATTTAAAGATAAACTTTATATTATAAAAAATACTTACTTAATTCTTTCTTTCTCTATCTCGTGCTATATTTTTAAATTTATCTAACTCTTACTAAGTTAAAGGTTGGAAAATATATTAATCTTTATTGAATATTTCTCAACACCTCATTAACCATTTTTCAAAGAATCACGCTCAATTTCTTTAAAAAAATTTCAGTTCACCTTGAACTGTTCAGACCCGTATCAGCAATCAGAACACAAATATATATTCATACTACATATATAATCATTGCCCTTAAATGTAGAAAGTATAATTTAATATTGGTTATAGTATGAACCTATTTCATGTTAAATTCAAATTCTAGAAAATCTCATGCATAAGGGGAAGCCTAATAACAAACTGTTAGTATATGATGCTGATTAAGGAAAAAAAAAAAAACTGTTAGTAAATGATCAGTAACTTTTTTAAGTGTAGAGTAAACATAAAATTTGAAGTATCAACAATAAGGATGAGAGAGATTTTCTAAAAACAAAGTTATGTAAACCATAACTTTGACTTCAATATACTTTAATATGAAAGGGAGAAGCACTAAAATAAGGGTAATGATATATACTACTCATTTTAATCAAACACCTTCAGCAAAATCTGTTAAGATTTTATTTCTTATTTGTATTTCACTTATAATAAAGTGTTGAATGATTTTTAGGACTGTGCCCATTTTTTTTCTTTAACATAAACTTTTGGTATTAGTTAAGGCAGTTCATAATTAAAAATTTGTGCAAAAATTTATACATTTTTTTTTTGTATTAATAACCTGTATAAATTTTTCCAATGTGGTCGTATATTGAAATCTATTCCTTTTTCTAATTCGTATGCAGTTCAACAAATGTACACGCTATATCCATACAAAAAAAATCTACACGTTAATTGTCATTTTATCTCATTCTTCGTCACAAAATTTTCCTTTCAATTATTGACGAAAAATAATTAGTAATTTTGATATATCCTATAGTAGTTCTAAAAAATGCATATTAAAAAAAATTACTTGCACAAACTGGTATAATTTTGAGCACTATTTTATCAAAAACATGATTGAAATCTATTTGTATTATGTCATGCCACATTTTTTTTTATAAAAAAGGTGTTTGTTTCTTTAATCAATAGTGATTAAAAAAAACATAATATATATATATATATATATATATATATTATAAAATGTTCACCGAGCTTGTATATGGCTGAAGTAGTTGAATGTTTTTTGTTTTTTGGTTTTCCACTAGCTACGTAACTATAAGAGGCAAGATTTTCAATTTTGGAGAAATTATTTGTCATGAATTGAATAATAATACCACGTAGTTATTTATGAGATGTCACAGTTGCAGTTATTTCCGTTTGCTGCAACCTATGATATATATATTTCATGCCAGAAGTAGAATTTCAACATGGGCAATGACTTTTCTTCCCCTACCCTTTGCTTATTCTTGAAACAGAATAGTAAATGCACTTTTGCTTTTGAATGATTCAGAGCACCACTGTTGCAGGTTATTTTAAAGAGAAATAAATATTCAAAACACAATAACCATGTAGCATTAATTTGCATATTGTCTGAAAGACTGAAACAACTACACAAAAATCATGAACTACCAGTTATGATAATGAAAAGTTCTCCTGATGTTTAACTATACTGTATAAATTAGAATTTTAATTTGAAAAGTAGTATGTATCAGCTTTTAATGTTGATTCTATTCTATGAATTATTAAGGTGAAACTCTAATCTTACTTAAACAAAAATCACCTAATTAATTGTATTAATTATTAAAGATTTTATGTCCATTATAGATAAAATCAATTTACAAAATACAAGTAGATAATCCCATCTTTCAAGTTGCCGATTATATAAATGAATTAAGTTTTAATATATTTTTTAATATAATATTAAAATTTATCTTAGTAAAATTTATTAGACTTATTAGTTGATCCGCTATCGAGTGATTCTTAAACCCTACTTATATTTTAGTTTCAGATGTGCAAGTTTAGTACGAGAAATACATTAAAGATTCTACAATAATTAAAAATAAGATTAAATTTATATTATATAAATAAAAGTAATCAACACCTATCAAATTAGTTTTATAAATATTAATCAAAACCTCCCCGAAATGTTACTTTCACATTCCATGTTAATGACATAATCCTTTCAATATTTTAATGTCTCAAAATTAATATTTTATGAGTGAAAGACTACAACTGATTTTATAATGCTATGCACAATTTGTTCCTAATATAAACAAATTGAAAGGAAAATACATTAATAATGGGATTAACATCTCGAGTATTGTTTAATGAAAAAGTGGTTAAATGAAATTATTTTAACAAATATTGTTTAATGGCTTGTTGAATTCTATTGTAAGAAATTTAAAGAAACAACTAAAAGGAAAAAAAAAAAAAAGAAGTATCTAACATATTGATTATTGGCAATAATGATGACGAACATACCCACCAAGGAATGTTGTATATATATGTTCATCTAAATAGCTATGATTATAAATATATACTTCTTATTGATTTGCCAGGCAGCAAGCACAGCATGTGCAAATTTTAATGCAAGTTGCAGGTGCATACCATATAAGGCAGAACAAGTAAGTGATGAACAACATGGGTCTAAGCAAATAGGATAATTTGCTGAGCAATAATCTCTCTCCCAAATGCTTATTCTCTTCAATTATGGTTTTTTTTTTCCTCCTTTCACTCCACTTTAAGCCCAACTAGATTCATGTGTTTAAGTGAATGACAATAAACATGTTACATTTACAACCTATTTAAAGTCCCTTCTTCACCTTCAATGAATCATACCACATTTAGAAATCTGCCTCCATACCATGCTTTGGAGCCATTATAAATATAAAGCTTCACACTTTTAAATTTCATATGACTTGGGACTTATTGTGAAACACTTAATGTGAAATGCTTCATTGTACCTTTTGGGTTTTCAATATATATAACAAAATAATATTTTGGATATTGGTTTCAGAAAATAGCTAAATCTCAATTAGGTTTACTTCATTTGATAAGTCTATTGTTTAAAGTGTTTTTTTTTTTCATTTAATTGTGATTTTTATTTTTAGTTAAAGTACCTTAGAAACCACTCTCCTGTGTTATAAGCGACAAAGAAAATTAGTGAACTTAAATATAAATAAAATTTAACTACTTTTATTCTATTTACTGATATCATCTAAAAACAATCGTCAAGATATTCTATTTATAATGACTTTTTTTTTATATACTTGATATACCAATTTATAATCAAAAAGACATTTTAGGAAAAAAATATTTATATGTAATTAATAGATTTAAATTATATTAATTGAATTTATTATTAACGCAAAAGTTATGTATCTTTATTTATATTTCAGTTTACAAGAAGTATATTTATATTCGAAGTTTGATTTAATCCGAGTTCAGTTAACCTCGATTATTTGATTGTTTAAAAATTGAGGTGGCTTAATTCGCCAAACAAGAAATCACTATCGATCTGGTTAATTGTCCATGATGGGTTTAACTTGCTAATAAAGAAACAACTTACTCCTTTGTTTTTCTTTCTCATCCATTGACACATTCTACACTTTATTAGTTGCTTCGAGATGCTAAATATACGCTCCAAATTTCACTATACTTTATGTCATAATTACCCTTCCTTTATAATGTAAAATGAAGAATTTTGGCAACTTTTTTTTTTCTATTTGATTAACTAATATGAGATTGTTTCAATAAATAAGATCATCTAGGGAGACTCATAATTTAGTACAACCCATAATATTTTTTATATAAGAAAATCGTACATTTACTAACAATGATAATTAAGAAATAATTATTCATATATATATATATATATATATATATATATATATATATATATATATATATATATATATATATATCACATATTGTCAATCAAAAAATTCATAACAAGTATAAATTTTTAATTGTATCTTTTATAATATTAAAGTGATTTGTTTAAATTTAATATTTTCTAAAAAACTTGTATTTAATATGTTTCATAAACCAATTTATTGAAAGGGTTTCTCACAATCACATCTTAGTTTTTTTATGTAAATGTAATTCTCTACATAATGACAATTTGTATTATATAAATATCTTATTTATTTCTTCTATACTTGATTTCTTAATCTATATAATTTAAATTATTAAGAAATTAAAATATTTTATTATTTTAATAAATTTATTTATTTAATATTACATATCACAATTAATGTCTCATATTACAAATCATAATTAAAGTCTAATTCAATACTAAAATAAATATTTGTTTATTAAGAAAACGTCACATTAAGTTGATTAAGTCAATTTTTATTACGGTCTAATATTTAGCAGATTCTGTTGTCATAATTGACACTAAATATCATACTAACATGAATATTTATTTAATAAAAGATATTAAAAATAATTCCCTATTTTTTAATTTTTTAAAAAACACTAATCCCTTGGGGGCATTAAAATCGGACGGTACAAACGTCTTATAATTCATATTTTATTGTAATGTTTGGAGTGTGTGAAGATACTAATTATTAATATTTTCCTTGAGAAGATTAAACGTTTTTTTTTGTGTTTTTTTATAAGTTCTATTTCTTAAAAAAAATATTGTTTATATTAATGTAGAATAAGATAAAGTTAATAATAATTTTTCAGCTTTGCCCTTGACATATCAATGGAAAAGAAAGGAGGTCGTATTAAGTAATCAAAAATACTTTTTCTGTAAGTGATAATATTGTTAACTACGTCTTTAATGTTTGTGTTACTCCATGTCTCCCATATTATTTTTCTTTTGAAAGTTTGTATACTTTTATTAATTATATAATTTATTATGATATAACGAATTTCTTTGAAAAAATATATTTATTAATGCTAAATATAGTTTGAGTTAATTTAAGTATTTAGGTGAAATATCAATATATAAGATTATTATTTTACTCGTTAACTAACAGTGAATTTGTGGTTGTGTCATTCTGCTGTCTTTGTGGTAAAGCTTTTGAATCTTTAGATCGTTTATTTATTCTATGTTACTCAAACTTTTAGATAAGACGATGATGTACTAGTTATACTAGAATTTATTAAATTATGTAACAAAGTATCAATCCTCAAATTAACTAATGATTGCTCAATCGTTGAAAAGGCAGTGTATATAGTGTTTCTATAACTTTGGATTATACCATATTCAATCTTTGAAGTGAAGCTCGAGAAATACAATATTATTTCACCTTGTTTCATATTTTTTCTCGTTTAAATTTTCAAAAGTCAAACTTTCGTCAACAAATTAATTTAAACTATACCTAACAAAATTTTATTTAAAGATAAATTTATTCTTCATATTATTATACAGTTAAATAATATTAAATTTCATAATTTATATATATATATATATATATATATATATATATTCACTATAAATATAATTCTATGTATTATAATATGTGTATATTTTAAGATTATAAATATAAGTAATTTAAATTCTAAACTAGTGTCATTCTGAAATTTTATTTTGGAAGATCACGATCATGAATAATATAACCCTAAAAAGTATATAATAATTTAATAAGACGAGGTTAAAAACATCTCATTCAACAAACTAACAAAAATAATATAAAAAAATAGTAAATTTCCCTTCACCTTACTTTTTAAAATTCAACCAAAAGTATTTAAATATTATTAATATATTCTCTTTATCTCTTCTCCTCTTTCTCTTTCTCTACCTTTTTATTTTTCATTTATTTAATTCCTATTAATTATTACTATTCAGATTTTTTTTATCTAATTATCATTTTATACTAAGAGAAAAGTTAACTTTATTTTTTAATATTTTTTTGTTTTTTTATTTCTTTTAATTATTTTTTATTTTCTCAGTCTTAAATTATTTTTATAAAATAAAAAATAAAAAATTTAATTTAACATTATTGTATTAAAAACGTTGAGATGTTGAATTATATAAAAATACTTTTGAAAAATAATCTAAATCATTTGAAAAATATTTTTAGATAAAATTACAAATAAGAAAATATTTTGTTATATTTAAGTAAAAATATAGTTTTTTTTCTAATATTTTTTTCTTTTATTTCTTTGATATTTTTAATGTACGTGTTATCACTTGTTACCATTTTCTTTACATATAAGAAAGCGATATATTCTAATATGCAAGCCTGACATATAATATTAAGAAATAATAAATATTTTATTTGGAACCAAAATATTTACTACACTCCCTTCATTTTATATATCTAATTTTTAAAACTTAATCAATTTACTTTTCTGTTCATTTAAAATTTGAAAGTAATATTAATTATTATATCTATAAGCATGACCTTATTTATACTCAATCAGTTTACTCATTTATCATAAATTAAAATAGAAATAATAACGTTATTTAAGAAAATTATAAATAATATGATTTGAGAAATATCAAACTCTAACATTCCCTAAGTTCATGAGAATACATTTATTTGCAAAATGCTAACAAAACATTATTCATTTATAAATATCTAAAGTTGTTTGTTGTTTGGAAACTCCTCTATCAGTATAGACTACTATTCGACATTGATGCAACAATAATTGAAATAGTTCAAAAGTCTTCTGAAAATTTTTCTAGAATTTCATTCCAATGAAACTCAATAGATTGATTTTCTTAGTGCGCAAACCCCATCAACAAGTTGATAGTGTTTTTTCCTCTATTTCTTTGACTTCTTATACTTTACTATTATAATAATAATAATAATAATAATAATAATAATAATAATTATTATTATTATTATTATTATTATTATTATTATTATTATTATTATTATTATTTTATATGGTTAATCAAAATGTTAGGGATAGAAGAACTCAGAAATTAGTTATAGATATGATACATATGGTGTAATATGCATGAACCAAATTAAATGGACCTCAAGTGTGCAACTATAGAGATATGGTGTGTACGACGTACTTTCACGGAAAACACGAACAATCATTGATTATTTAGCACGCAATTAAAAAATCCTTCTTCATTATGTGAATCGGAATCTAGTGTTGGGTACTTGAAAATCACAATTCATACCTTCCAGATAATATTACATACATTGAAGAATATTAGAAACTATAAATAAGATGTATTAATTTCACAACAATGATTGAAGTACTCTTTATTTTAAGAAGGCATGTTTATTTGTTAGAAAAAAAGTTCAATTGATTTGTTATTATCTGACTAATGTTTTTAATTATAACATAAAACATATAATTATGTTTCTATTAATGTATGTATACACTGTAATGTTAGTTAAGGGAAGAAGTGAATAAATCGGTACAAAATTTCACTACATATAAAAGGTTAACCATAAGATTAACTGACATGTAGTTATTTTTAATTTAATTATAGTTCAATATGTAGTTTTTAAATATTTAGACAGAAAAATCTTTACTCAATATATATATATATATATATATATATATATATATATATATATATATATATATATATCCAACTTAACAAATAATACATATATACTCTCTAAAAAGTATTTTTCAAGGTTATTTAATATTTATTTTTAAGAATATTATTATTAATAATATAATATCCCTTTATCAATTATGTGGATTGATTAGGGAAAAAAAAATCGGTTATAAGTAATCTGAAACTCATTCAACTCAATCGAACTTAATTTTATTTTCAAGAATTAAGTTGAGCTAATTACATTTATTTAGTACTTTTAATAGAATTGTATTCTGTATATATGGTGACAAAGTTTGTCGCTTTTATCTTCACTAGTCTACTAGTTAACCCATTTCTTAAAAAAAATATATATAAATTTCATAAATTAAAAAATTAAATTTATATTACAATAAATGTGTAATTGACTCGGATAAAGCTAAATGTATTTTTTTTTTTAAATTCTTTCCTTGACCAAGGTATAAACAATAGTTTTCTTTTTTAGAATTTACAAGTGAAAATAAAAATTTAAATTATATTAAACACATAATTATTAGTTATATGTTTTGAATAGGGTGTAGATAAAACTAAGGTTTTTAGTAAGTTGTTTAATAAATAATAAAAACGATGGCAAGAATGGGTATAACTTAGCAAAAATAAGGAATTTTATTAGAAAATTTTCTTTTATCCCTTTTTTAAACTTTGAAACAAAAAAGTTATTATAGTTCTGATATCTAAAATAGATATGTCATTAGGAAGACATATCTATTTTAGTCTCAAAATCCAATTTGTGACGAATGCAAGGTTCTAAGGGTTCTTTATTGCTTCTGATACAGATGGAAAATATACATAAAACTGATATATATATATATATATATAAATAAAAGTATATAATTAATTAGCTAATCTCAAATTTTCTGTTAAATAGAATATGCTGAGAATATATAAAATAATAAGCTTTTTAAGGTTTTTTAAATTATTTATCATTAGAGAATGAGTGTGTATTTCTTAAAAATAGTGTGATACTATGGAGACTAAAAAAGTACTACATCATACAAAATATTGGAGGAACCAAAAAAAATATTTTAGAAACTTTTGTAAGGAATCTTATTCAAAATGCTTTGAGTGTTCTTCTACATGGTATTCACATAAAAAAGGGAACAATTTGAAAGCAAATTTGAAGTTTTAGACAACAAAAGATTAATTATGTTATAGTATATATATATATATATATATATATATATATATATATATATATATATATATAATTTATATTTAATAATGAGTAGAATAGTATATTAGAAGAAATACTCTTTTTACATCGGTTTTAAAGGATTTATAACTAATGTAGTATGTGTATATACTATATCAGTTGATAAATAAATCACCGACATAAAATACCAATTCTAAGAGCGTTCAGGAGGAGATACTATATCGATTGAAAACATCGATTGTGGCTTTCAACCGATGTAGTATCTACCCTATTATATCGGTTGAGAGTCATAACCGATGTAGTATTTATCCTATTACATTACATTGGTTGTGGCTCAAAACCGATGTAATATTTCTATTTAAAAAAAATTCAGAATTTTTCAGAATTCTTTGATAAAATCTTTAATCTATACAATGAAACATTACAGAAATTTCTAGAATTTTTTGACAAGTATACATAGGCGAAATAGAAAAAAATGTCAAAAATACTAAAAATACAAATAGTAAACGATAAAATTTTGAAAAAAAATTTGGATTTTAAATCTCCTATGGGGATTGCCCACGAACTTCGTCACGCCATTTCGAGTAACTTTCATTTTTGAAACATCTCAATTCTAATTCTTTATCAAAAGTTATAATCGTTTGACCTTTTTTTGTCCTAAAATTTTTGAAACTCAAAATCTATGATACAAGCATATAGAAAAGCAATCCAAGCATACAAATAATACAACATTTTAAAGATACAAAAAAATACCTCTTCTAGACAGTGGGGGCAAAACCAGTGAACGCAAATAGACCCAAATGAAATCTACCAAAATCAATGAATGCAATAATGGAGTGAATGAAACCACAAAGACAGTGAAAGCAAAGAAAAATAGAGGAGAACAACACATAACGTACCAGTGAGAGTGAAATCGAAAGCGAACCAATGACACCCAAACGTGAACTAATGGCCACCAAAACACGAACCAATGCCACCCAAAACGCGAACCAGTGCCACCCAAAACACGAACCAATGACACCCAAACGCGAATCGAAAACATGAACCAATAACATCCAAAATGTGAACCAATGACACCCAAATACGAATCAGTGGCACCCAGAACACCAACAAAAAATGTGAACTTAAAGAGTGCTCTAAACCAAACTTGAAGAGTGAACGAAACTACGGGAGTGATTGAAACAATGACATGCGTGACAGTGAAGGAGAAGGCAAAGCGAACAAGGCTCAATGTAAAAGAATGAAGCATAAGAGAAAAATTGTGTGTGGTACCATAAATCCCAAATTTTAACTCGAGAGAGATACTACATCAGTTGGTAGCTCTCAATCGATGTAGTATATAGCCCAAATTCCACTAAATTTTTCAAAGTTCACTCGTAAGCCTCAAAGAAAGATATTACATCGATTAAGATCTCCCAACCGATATAATATAGGCTACATACCACATTGGTTGGGAGCTCCCAACTTATGTAGTATATTCAGCGTCATAACAAAATTTTAAAATTTTAAATTTTATTTTTTCAGTCTTTTCTACATCGATTAGGAGTGACAACCGATGTAGCATGAGTTATACTACATCAATTTCGTATTGACCGATATAATATCTCTTCGTATAATTTTAAAAAAGTCACTACGTTTTTGGTTTACATCAGTTATGTTTTAATTAAAGTTTTATCCTATTGTAGTATGTGTTTTTTTTTTAAAATATAATTTATATTTTATGTTAATAAAAAATTGTTTAATTTCATGGTAACAAAGGGTGAAATTTGAATAGCTTTTGAAATTATTATAAGAAAGCATTGTCCAATTATATTTCTAACGGAAAAAATAAGGAATAAGTGATTAGATTACCCTTTCGAAAGAGTTTTTAACATACATACGGTGGGGACAAGTCAAGTGTAAGAACGTTAAAGAACATTGAGAACTTTATGCGATAATTATGCCGATGCATGTTCCTAGTAAATTATATGCATGTTCCTAGTAAATTATTTTATGAAGAGGTGTAATTGAGTTGGTTTAACCGTACGGTTTATTATAAATATATTTATATTTTCATTTATGTTTTATGAATAAAATGTAAATAATTTAATTGTTTAACTGATGGAGTATAACTCTTTACTATGGTAGGATGGATTTTAGTGTAATGACCGTGCATCTTTTTAATTTATTTTCATTCAATTTAATTATTGTTATACATCTTGAATTGATTTGCATTTAGGTAACAACTATAAAGTAAATAGGTCTATATGGTGAACAAGAAGAATAATATATAATAAAGATAATATTAGATACTAGAGATTAAGAAGCTCGAATAGAAACGTTCTAGTAAACATTGTATATAATGTGTTAAGCAATATTAAAAATAAGATAAAAATACGATAATTATTAATTTTACAAACTCGTTTTTATAAACACATATAAAAATAAAACACAATATTAGAAAGAGTTTACACATAGCACACGTTTAAATAATGAATGATAAATACGAATTACATAAACGCATACCAATCCGATTTTGGGCTAAGACATACCCAACAGTATATAAAGAAATTAAAATGTAACTAAACAAAACAATAGTCAAATAATAACAACTATGAGTAGACACTTGCCTTATAAAAGATAGATTATTATATAAACTCGTAATTATAATACTTACCAACCAAACTCTTTCTTAAGTAAAATATGTTCGATGATATACAAATTAATTACAACTATAACTAACTAAAAAATAACAAAAAGTTTAACTAATTAAAGAAAAATGATAAGTTAAATATGATTGAATAGACACTTGTGTTATAAGAGATAGATGACTTACATAATACAAAATGAATCATTAGCTTGAGATTAAAATGAATAGAGATTAAAAGTTAGACATAATACAAGTAATGATAAAAAAAAAGTGTACTTGGATTAGCTTGAGAAAGGAGAGGATAGAAAGAGGAAAGACAAGTAATACTCATTCAGAAAAACAACTATTCATCTTTTTTCTATAACAATTATAATCAGTTTATGTATGAGCTTTTTGAAATAATTGAATCATTTTTCATATTAAGGTCCTTTTGAAACTCAACGCTTTGAAATTGAAAGAATCTGAAAACTTAATCGACTCTAAATTGATTTGGATTTGGAAATAATTTAGAAATTTTGCTCTAATAGGTTTTCTAAGAGCACAACTTTCTTATTTTCTCTATGTTATGAAGGTTCCAAACTTATGTCATTTCTTATGGAAGTTACAATAAAAAATATTCATAATATTTTAGAAAGACACTAACACGACTTAATTTGAATAAATTTGTTAGAAAAAGAATGAATTTCAGAAATAAACAAAAACCAGGAACAAACAAAGTATATAAAATTTGTAATAAATCATTTTGTTTTAAATATTTATATCTCAAATCAAACTGTCTAATGAGTCATGCATCTTCTAAAATCTTAATTACAAATTATATATGTGTTGAAGATTCCATATTATGATCTTGATGCCAAATAGAATGCCTGCCTTAATCTCATTGTCCATAACTTCATCTACTCTTTGGCTGTCGATTTTATAAGATTAAGCTTCTAAGAAAAGCAAACATCTTTCATTATTGACTTATCAAGAAAAGTGAAACATTCTTACAAAAATTGACTTATCAAAAAAGCATAATTCTATTAAAACATCTATTTTCTTCTCTCTTTTGCTAAGGGCTTTGTCTACCCAAAAAAACAAAAATTACAAAAATATATGCAAAAGTTTTTCTATAATATCTAACCTAATCGAAGGATATAGAACGTAATAGTCCATCCCTTAAGGTTTCTAATAAGTAGGAAGAAAAGTAGTAATAAAGGAAGATTTCATAATTTTTATATACTAAAAAAACTAAACATGAAATAATTGAATCCTAAACTCCAAAGATTTCATAATACTACCGATTAGATGATTATGAAAACCTGATTTAAGAATGATCTATTAGAACTTCCAATTTGAGGTCGATCTTTTATCAGGACCTTGCAAATTTATTGGGTGTTAATCAATATAAATTAAATATCATTATGTACATGAATTTGCATAACCATGGGGAATAGAGAAGAATTTAAATCAACGAGAATTGTTATGGTATCACTCGAGATATTTACTCGAATGCACAATTTATTCATACTCGATGATCCTGAAAATAAAAAGCAAAACCCAATAGAAGTAAATATATATAGTGATGGAAGAAAGCTGAAGAGAACTAACTAAAATACAAATCTCTCCATCAATAAAAATAATTGTTCTTAATGTTATTGCTAGGATATAAGGATCGAAATCACAAATTTTGGCTATAACTATTACTCTCTTCAAACTCAATTATAGAAAAAAGATTAAACTAAAATGCAAGTAATTAATTTTAACTACTTTTACCTCATTAATTATCTCAATCTTAAAATCATCCTTCAATAAATTATTATTTTTATTTAAAATTGCTCTTTCTTATTCTTATTATCAAGTTCTAATGAAAGTCACTAAAAAAATGTTTTTTAATTAGAAAAATTAAATTATATTAATTAACTTTCTCTAATCATCATAAAATTCGTCAATTTTACTTATAATTGAGTCTAGAGATAATATATATTTTTTTTATAATAATCTAGTACATAAATCATAACTTATTAACTACTGAAGATTCGAAATTAAATTTAATGCTCTAACCAAATGTTTATATATTTTCCCAATTAATACGTAAATAATAAAGACTGTCGTGAATTTAAATAAACAAGGTATTCCACCATACATTAATGTTAAAATTGTATAGTTTAAGTTCTACCTCATTTAAATAATAAAACTCACTCCCCTATTTAAGCTTATTTATTTGGTTAAAACAAATAAACTTGACCGAGTATTTAATTTAGTGAGTCACTAGAACAGTTTTATCAAAACTTAACTCATTTATACTATAATTAATAACTAAAAAACTAAAATTAGGTAAAAGTAGTAACCTTAGTGACAAAAAGTTTAGAAAAAAAAAAAAGAGAGTAAGTAACTATTTAGGTCATTCACTGTCATTTTAATCCCTAAAACGATCAAAATTAGAAGAAAAAAAGTGGTTAAAATAGTATTTTCTCATACATTTTAGTAATTGTCACAAATTTGCTTGAAAGTATAAAGCTAATACATTTTAATTTTTGGAACTAATGTGATAATATTTTCACTCTCAATTATTTTTTTTAAATTTTCTTAATTTTAAGGACTTTTATAACAATGACACACAATTTTAATGTTAATGATAATTTAATTATTCTGTAAAATTATTTTTATAGTAACTATAAATTAAAATGACAATAATAAACATGTTTATATGATATTTTATATAAATTTAAATTTTATGTTATTTATTATGTTTGAGATAATTATAATATTTATTTTTTCGTTAATTTTAAACTATTTAGATATTATATATTTCATATTTTGCATTCTATAATTAATCTTCCTTTACATTTTGAAACATTCTTAACTAATTCTAAAATAAGACGTACCTAAATAAATATTATATTTTTATTTTATGAGTATAGTGTTTAATATATCTTATCATATACTGTTAAAATAATAGAAAAGATAATACAAAATGTATAATACTTTAAAAAAATAATAAAATATAAACGTACAAAACTAGCAAAATTAAACTAAATAAAGGAAGATGAGAAAGAAGGTAGCCAATCCTGAGTCGGTAAATAAGTGGTGGAAAAATGAAAAAGGATCAATAAATTCCCTCTCATGTAAAAAAGGGTAATGTGATAAATATTTTAAGGTAAAGGAAATAAAAAATAAAAGATGTTAGAAGATATTTTGGAAAAAAATGCTATTTAAAGTAATATTTAAAAACGTTACAAATTATTAAAAAATACTTATACATCGAACACTCTAATATAAAAAAAAAACTTTATAATCAGTAAAAATAATTAGAAGTTAACAAAAAAGGTTTGACAAACATATACTTTATTTAAAAAGAATAATAAAATCATTGAATAATTAATGTTATATTCATAAAACAAAATTTAATACAATCTTTTTAAATAATTAAAACAATTTAGTTAATAGAAATAAATAGCTTTTTTATTTGTTAACTTGCATGAAAGATAAAATGTTAATTTACTAAGGCATTGTAATAAAATATTAATGTATGTAGTTGTAAGTATATTCTCAAATAAATAATGTCATTTAATATTTAATAGATTTTTAAACTTTTTATGGTTACTTTAAGGATATATTTGAAGCAGGGAACAAAACAATGAGAGGATTATTATTATTTTTGTTTTTGAGTAAAATAGTCCTGGTTTGATAAATAATTATAAAATAAAAAATGGTAAATTATCACAACCATTTCAATTAACTTATAATCATTTCTTTTATACAATAAAAGATCATTTATGCATTTTTTTATAATATTGTACAATTCTATCAAGGTTGACAAATATGGCATTTCCTTTACTTCTATTAAAATCCACTTATCCATGTAAAAAAAAAAAATCACAGCAACCCAAGTATAGATTAAATAACATTTTAAAATTGAGTTCATTATGTATTGTCTTTCCTAAAAGTAGTCAGGGAAATATTGAGAATAATTAATATAAAATTAAAACATTTTTTTATTTTGAATATTTTCTCAGTCTGGTTTGTTCATTTAAATGAAAGCACTGAATTTATTTTACATGGAAAGAAAATAAAACTTATAAAATATTGATTGAACAGGAAAAACAAATTTAAAGGGCGATGCTTGCATTTTGCTGGCACTCCATTTATGCGTGAATAAATGAACACATGTTTATCCGCTAGTTGTATATAGTTTTTATTTTACAGGCAAAAATATTCATACTGGAGTATTTTGTTATGGTTTTTAATTAATTTTATAGTTATGAAATTTTTATTAATATCAATTAATATCATTACTCTTTAGTTTTAATTATCATATTTTTCAGTGCCCAATTAATTTTACAAAATAATAATAGTATTGTATTTTTAATAAATTATAACAGCTTTTGAAACTTTATCTTTTAACTTTCTATATGTTATATAGTTTTATCTTAAACTCTTTATTAATATTAATTTTTTTTATGTTTTTATTAAGTAATATGTTATTTTATTATCATACTATAATCAACACAATCTATTTAATATATTCTTTTTATTTATTTAAAAATTATTCAAGAATATTTTAAAATTTAATAAAACTAATATTAAAATCTCAATGTAAAAGATATAGTTATTATAAAAATGATAAATACATTCATTTTCATGAGTATTATTAATTTATCTTGATTTTGACGAAAAATTTCTATATTAACTTTATATAAATAATATTTGTCCCATCCACATTCTTATACATATATTTATTATAAACCATTAAAATATTTTTTATTTTTTAATAATCTAAAAAACTTATTTTTATTATTTTTTTTATTTTTATTTTATTTAATTTGAACAACTATTCTTTTGTTGTATAATTTTTCATTTTTCCTCAATTATTCGACACGTTCAATATTTGTTAAATTCACTTATTATTTAAGGTATTTTCTTTTTTATGACAATCTTAATTATTTATATATATATATATATATATATATATATATATATAT
>Ga0209489_101922_pt1 | contig 42766 bp, 19 predicted proteins | sample SiratrowhiteBW_FD_187527 | JGI IMG/M metagenome (GOLD analysis project Ga0209489, IMG submission 187527) | Root nodule microbial communities of legume samples collected from California, USA - Siratro white BW (SPAdes) (version 2) | ecosystem: Host-associated > Plants > Roots > Nodule | place... | reverse complement strand
TATTAAGGAGCCCTTCTTTGATTGAGATCATAACCATCACCAACTTGAACTTCAAACTTACTCCCACAACACACATTTCTAGATCCTAGACTCAAGTCTTCAAACTTCAAGAAATCTTCATCCATTCATCACATGATCTAGAGCATCTTCACTTGGTTGAATTCATCAAATCACTGCAGCAGTCCACTGGTGCTAACAATATATTAACATGTGAATAATGATGTTATAGGTATATTATATTTGTGTGGATAATCACATAACACTAGTAGAAAAAACACCTTCTACATCAGTTTTGGAGGACATACAACATCGGCTCCAAAACCGATGTAGATGCAGCCGATGTAGAAAGTTTGATGTAGTATATTGGTAAACTACATCAGTTCTCAACCAACCGACGTTACATACCCAACCAAATTGTGTATGGTGAGGCTGAGACAAAGATACTACATCGGTTGGCAGGAGCAAATGATGTAGTATCTTAAACTTTTTTTAAAAAAAATGGTCATATTACATCAGTGGACAAGGTAACCGATGTAATAGGGGTATACTACATCGGTTGACTGAGCAACTGATGTAATATCTCCTGCTGTGGATTTGTTTAAACCATACTTACTACATTGGTTATGACCTTAGCTGGTGTACTATGTGACATATTACATCGTTTACGGTCATAACCGATGTAATATGTGTTGCTTTTTTTAAAAATTCAGCTTCAATTAGTTGTTGTTCATAACTTGCAAAAGACCAATTCACAATATACTAGATTTCCAGCTAGAAATTCAGTTTACATTCAATATTAAAGCAATTACAAAACATAATATTTTTCAAAAATTACAAAAGTAAATATGATGAAGTTATCTTAAGAATAAAGTATGACATATTATTTCTAATTGTAACACTACATATATGTACATGTTACACTACACACTATGAGTTCTTATTTCTAATTGTAATAAACAACATTATATATTTTCTCTTTATGCACAACTAATACAACAAATTATAAATAATTAACAAAACAAATCTTGAACTATGTTTGCTACTTAAATTACCGTATGGATTCATTCCATCTGTTGCAAGACCAAGTTTAAGATTTCTTGGATCACTTCCAAACTCAGAATACAAACAATCGATTTTCTTCCATTATGGTGAATCGACAGCATGTCATAACAACCCATCACATTTTCTTCCATTTGCATGCCTTGGCAAGTTCTTTTCATCCAACATTGGCAAAAAAACGTTTTAATGGAGGTATGAATGGAAGATACCACAATACTTTTTCAAATGAACCATTTTTCATGTCATCTTCATCATCATCATCATCCTTTACTTTGTATCTTGATACCCCGCATTTAGGACACTTATATAATTCTTCGAACTCTTATCTATACAATATATAATCATTGGGACAAACATGTATTTTTTGATACTCCATAGTCATTGGACACAATATCTTCTTGGTCTCATAGTGATTGGTCGACAATGTATTACCTTCTGAAAGTATTTCATGCAACAATTAAAGCAATTTAGTGAAGTTTTTATTGATACACCCAATTCTTCCCTTGATATTAAATAATCATAATACTGTTGACAAACGTGAAAAACTTGAACAACCGGATACAATTTTGTTAGTGAATCATCTTTCAATGAATCATACACATGTGCTTGGTGGAAACTATCTTCTCCAATATCACGAATCATGTCTTTCATGCAATTCTCAAAATTTATATTAGAATGTTGATATTATGAGGCTAGGCGTCCCAAATTATTATTATTAATAGTATAAAATTCAGTGTAAGGATTTTATTCCTTTACTGAATTTGACAAAAACGGATTATATGCAGAGAATATGACTTATTGGATGAAACATAGAAACTCAATCTTTTAAACATTTAATGGTATCACATAAATTTTAATATAATATTAAATATAAAAAGAGTTAATTTCATCAAATTGGGTGATGAATTTTCTGTCTTTTTATTTTAAAGAAATGAGTGAATTCTTACATAAATAAGAATGATGAATGGTAAGAGAAATATAATAGCTTTAAATAAAGTTATAAGAAATATAAAAAAAAAAACATAAAACTTTTATTTAATATAGATTATTATTATAATTGAATAAAATAAATTATTATTATTTGTATTTTAGCAGCCCTTTTTTATTAAAATGATTTATACTAATTTTTTTATTATTATTTTTTTTAGATAACAAGAAGTATTTGTTAAATCCTGTCAAGGAACATTAGCTGTCATTCCTAAGAAAAGCTATTTTTTTCATTTGGAACATTTTATTTATCCAATAATGTATTCAAGTAAAAGTTAATTACGGTTATACCTGATTTTAGATAATGATAATGTTATAATATGTAGTTAATATATTAGTGTATTATTGGTTTGCATTTCCAGCACCAATCTGAAGTTGCTGTGTATGTCAAATGGTCATTTTGATTTGAAAAAAACTAAAATTCTAATTTAAAATTTAACATATACCTATATATATATATATATATATATATATATATATATATATATATATATATATATATATATTAATCTTACAAAAGTTTACATATCATACAAATTATCAAACATATGCGGCTTCATCACATGGATGGAACAAACAAGTTAATTATTGGATTGTTGTGGATCATAGGTGGCATGCAGAATGTAACCACTACAGCTCCTTCTAGTGTTAAAGGTACATCTTCAAAGTTTGTGAAGGCAAAAAGTGTATAGGTCACACCCCGGAATGTGACTGAATTCTCTATTACATTTGTCATCCAATCATTCCCAGGAAAGAAAGCTGAAATGTTTGTAGAGAAAGATAGTGCAGGATTTGGTGCATCCATTACTGTTGCTCTATCATATATTCATATTTAACAAGGAGAGAGAGAGAGAGAGAGAGAGAGAGAAAAGTGAGATATACATACCTTTTTAAAGAATTATTTTTAAGAAATTATATTCATAAAATTTAAAATCTATTAATATTATCAACTTCACTAAAATAGACATATATATATATATATAAACTATCAGATAAAATCAAAGAACAACAACATAGGATAAACGGTAATAGTGAATAGTCAGGATAAATGAGCAATCAACTAGTCAATACATCACTTCAGCTCATTTGAAATCTTAAGGAACATGTCCTCCAGCCACAGACTACATCCATAATCACATGAATGGAAATAAACAAAACAATCACAACATAGGAAATCATGTGTTAAATCATAAAGCATAGGTGCAGGAGTGAGTTGGCACAATTTATACGTGTTCTTATCTGCTATTTAATGCAAACTCTTGATTTTATCTTGAGGCTTGTGTGTGTGCGTGTGTGTGTGTGTGTGTATGTATATATATATATATATATATATATATATTCAAATTACCAGTTTGTCTTTTAGATTCTATTTACCGTTTTGTCCTTTTAGATTATAGGTGTAGTATAAAAGTAATACAAATGAAGCACAAGCGTAAGGTTTATTGATGCAAAGAAGCTTAAACTGTTATAAACATGATGCAGAAAATCATATTACTATAAATCGTATTAATAATAATATTTATTTAAAATTTTTAGGATGTTACACATTCAGTCTCAGATACATATGGTAGGTCCAGAACTTCACCATGCCAAGTCCACGTTAAATAGCTCTTCAAGAAATCATCATAAAGAACATGTTCTCTTATCAACTCAATATTGAGTCTTTTTCCATTGAAACAATTCACGCACGGACAAGAGTATCTTCCATTTAGTCCTGCTCCATTTCATTTAGCAAATTGTAGAAACTCTTCGACACCTTTCTCATACACATCACTGATTCGACTTCCATTTATCCAACTTTGATCCATGACTATGTATAGTAAAAGATTTTCATACACATTACATGATGGACAAATTAAATACAAATTTTGAGGATCAAACATCCATGGACTCAATACCAACACGCGCTCAACATATATATCTAAGCATATATAGAAAGCATTCAAAGCATACAGAAAGCATTCCAAGCATATAGATACAACATTTCAAATATATAGAAAACATACTTTTGTAGACGTGAAGGCACACGAGTGGTGACGCGAAAATAGGGAAGAAGACAACAACCAGTGAACGCAAATAGAGTCAAATGAACTCTAGCAAAATCAGTGAATGTAAAGATGGAGTGAATGAATCCACAGAACCAGTGATAGGAAACGAAAATAGCACCACGTGAAACAAAAATGGCATACGTACCAGTGAGAGGGGATATGCACCACGCGAAACAAAAAATGGCACCATGAACGCAATGGAGTGAATGAATCTTGAGGAGTGAATGAAGGCACGTTAAACAATAATGGTGATGGAAAGGAAACGAGAAGCGAAAACCAATGAAAGGAGAAGGCAAAGCGTAAGGAAAAACAATGCACAAAAAGGTTAAAATAGGGATTATTTCATCGGTTATTTCAATAACCAATGTAATATGTACCCTAAATTTCCCCAAATTTCACTTCATGAGCCACGAGGGAGATACTACATCAGTTAGGAGCTCCCAACCGATGTAGTATCTAGCACCTATTACAGTGGTTTAGGCTCGCAACCAATGTAATAGGTTTAACACCTAACCAAATTTTGAATTTTTATTTTTTCAGTCTTTTCTACATAAGTTATTAAAAGATCCAACTTCGATCCATGACTATGTATAGTAAACGATTTTCATACACATTACACAATGCACAAATTAAATACAAATTTCGAGGATCAAACATCCTTGGAGTTAATACCAACACGCACTCAACATATATATCCAAGCATACACATAAAGCATTCAAAGCATGCAAAAAACATTTCAATCATACAGATACAATATTTCAAATATACAGAAAACATACCTTTGTAAACGTGAAGGCACACGAGTGGTGACGCGAAAAAAGGGAAGAAGACGAAAACCAGTGAACGCAAATGGAGCCAAATGAACTCTAGCAAAACCAGTGAATGCAAAGATGGAGTGAATAAAGCCACAAAACCAGTGAGAGGAAATGAAAATGGCACCACGCGAAACAAAAATGGCACCACGAACACAATGGAGGGAATGAATCGTGATGAGTGAATGAAGGCACGCGAAACAACAATGACAATGAAGAGGAAACGAGAAGCGAAAACCATTGAAAGGAGAAGGCAAAGCGTAAGGAAAAACAATGCGTGAAAAGGTTAAAATAGGGATTATTACATCAGTTAACTGATGTAATATGTACTCCAATTTTCCCAAATTTCACGTATCGAGTTACGAGGGAGATACCACATCGATTGAAAGCTCCCAACCGATGTAGTATCTAGCACCTATTACATTGGTTAGGCTCACAACCGATATAATAGGTTCAATGCCAAACCAAATTTTGAATTTTTATTTTTTCAATTTTTTGTGCATCGATTAGGGGTGTCAACCGATATAGAATGGAGTATATTACATTGGTTATTGAGTAACCGATATAATATCTCTTCACATAATTTAAAAAATGTCACTATATTTTAGTTTACCTCGATTATGATTCAACTAACGTTTTATTCTATTGTAGTATGTGTTTTTTCTAGTAATGTATCATATTACATTATATTATATATATTATATAAAATATAGAAAGAATTTTAATTGATGTTTTAAGGAAACTGGTTATATGTATAAAATAATATATGTTAGGTAGATAGAGTATATTATATGTATTTTGGGATGTTATATGCTCCAACAAGTTTTGAGTTTTGCCGTAACTTCACTTTACTTTGAAACAAAGTTGTTCATCCACTAAAGGATAATGCATTTTGAAAAAAAGACTATTTTAGAGAAATTTCCATCTTAGGCTAATCGGAATAAGAGGAATCGTGCAAGCAACTTATTGTCTAGTCTTTATCATGAAAAAATAAAACAGATTAGAAAATAATAGATATTATATTTTTTATTATCCAATGCTTTCTATGTTAAGTTTTGCTTCTTGTGTTATTCTTTAGGTCTTGTATATTAGCTTCGAATCTATACTATTGAAAGAAAAGGTGTATCCCTGTTAGCCCCCTCCTAAACGAGTTACGTGATTTTTCTTACATTAAGTATATCATTTTCTATTTTTATATTTTTATTTCCTCAAATAATAATTCTTAAATGTAGTCAATCTAAATTTGAGTTTTAATTTTGAAGCTGTACAGCCCATTAGAATTCAAACAATTTTAATATTTTCCCTAATCTTTAAAAGTGTTATCCCTTTAAATTCTCTTATTGTACTTTAAAATTCGTAATTTGTAAAATTCTTTAACAATAATAGTAGTTTTTATATAATTTTTTATTTTTCATTTTTATTTATAATTTTTTTCTTAAATATAAGCATACTTGTAATAAACCACAATATAAATTGCTTCTTGTACTTAATAAATTATTAATATGTCAAAAAAATCTTTATTATTTTATTTTAAAATTTATTTATTATATAACTTTTTTTCTCTTCAACAAACAATTGAGTCGAGCCCTTTTTAGTAAGTACAACTAACAAAAAAGTTATTAACGTCTCTTTATGTATGTATATTTTAAAGAATATGATATATTCTTTTCTTAATAATAATAAAAATAATATTGGCAATTATTTTCTACATGATAAATATAACAAACAATCTTAATAAATAATAATAAATTAACTTGATAAATACTAACAATTTTTTTTAATAAATAATAAAAGGGAGTTGTTTCCTACAAGATACACAATACTTCTTACATGTTCTTAATTCAACAATTTCCTCATTATTTTTATTTTAAATTGTATTTATTAAATAATTTTTTCTCTCTCATACTGAGTTATATACACAAATAAGTCAAATCAAGTAAAAAGTTGTTAACTTCTCTCATAAATATTAAATATCTATATTTATTTTAAGCAACATTGAATTAGTTATCATAAAACTAAATATTTGAAAATAATATGTTAAACTGAATTTTTTACATTGTTATAAATATTTTAACAACATCCAACATCATTTTTATTATTGTTAAAAAAAATATAAGAGGGATGTTTCTGTAAACGTGAAAAAAAAATTATTTAATATATAAAACAACAAGGATATTATTGGTATTTTAGAATTTTTTTTAAGTGCAGAAAGCATTTTGTATATCATAATAAAAAATAATCTTATAAATATTAACAAATATCCGTATATTTTTCAACCAACATCAAATTTGTTATCACAAAACTAAATATTTAAAAACAATGTATTCAATTAAATTTTTAAAATTAATCATACTACTATGGTAAATATCTTACCAGCAAAATATCTTATTTTAATAAATTAATAAAAAAACAAAATAACCATTAACATTCAATTAATGAAAAAACAAAAATTTATACTCTCCAAAAAAATAATTATCAACATCAATTTTATTATTATTAGAAAATAAAAATATATCATATCTTTAAAAACAAATAAGACATATGAGAGAATATGAGAGATGTTTCTGTAATTTTGAGAAAATAAAAATTATTTAATACATAAATTTTTAAATAAAAATAATAAAAATATTATTAATATATTAAAAAATTATATAGCGAAGAGCGATGAAACTCGCCAATTCATTATTATACACATCACACATTACGGACGGGAACCGTCCACTCCTTAATATCTTATTGTGTATTTTTTTTTTATTTCTCCTATAAAAAGAGTAACACACTAGAAACTAAAACTAAATATACGAATAATATGAGAGGACATAACTTTTTTTAGAGTGCAGGAGAGACACTTTTGTGATCCCAATTCATTTTTGTATTCAACTAGCGTAGATGAGAAAAAAACACAATAGATAATTCCAATCCGAGACATGACAATTAACTTCTTACCGAACTGCTATAGTACCTGTCACGTTTCTGAACTAACAATGTATTCAAAAATTACTTTCGTTAAAATTACTGAAAATTTCCCCTTTTTCTCTTATTTGTATTAAACAGATTGCAAAAGATGCATCAAGGAACCGAAAATTGTGAGAAGCAATAACAAGGATAAGATGGTATAGTTTATTTTTTTTCTGATTCATGTAGTGTGAATAATTATCAACGATTAACATATGTCAACAATCACTAATATATGAGTTATCGTTACGATTAACAATATATTGTCATGTGTGCATTTTGGTCTGTGCAAGTCCTTCTTTTCAAGTGTGAGCTGTGCGGCTAGAATTGAATTGTACTTTTTTTTTTCAGTGTAAGAGAGAAGTGTGTAGAAAGTGCTAGGCCACCTTCTGTGTTCTGTCCCTGTCATTTTGGCAAACCATTTTGTTTCTATCCCTGTTATGGTGGAGACTGTTTTCGTCCTTTGCTTCTTCCTTTTTAAATTTGCAAAAAGTTTCTTCCTATCTTTTGTTACAATTTGTCTATCTAATAGCGTTATGCATTCGGATTAATCTATGGATGATGATTAGTGAATAGTTAACCACATAAAGACAGTGGAAAGAATCATTCATAACTGTACAACAAAAGTTACAGTCAGAACTTTTGTTTTCACCAAATGAAAATTCTTTTTATATATTGAACCACAACCTACTATGTCCCCCTTAATAATCATCACTAGTTTTATATTTGGTGATAATGGAAACACAAACACTGTTACTAATATTCTCTATGTTTGCACTTACAGTAGTGTCAGCTTCCACATTATTTGTTGCTGCAGATAATGCTACATGATCCCTTCATCAATCTCTATTCAAAACATTGTGGAGCATATGGTACATGGTGAATGGTGGATAATATTTTTCTTCATTCTCATTATGAAACTAGAGTCTTTATTAGTGTCTCGTGGGTCTAAATTCGTGTTCCCATTCAGGAAAAAAAATTAAGTGTTTCAACACCGTGTTTGATGACTTTTCACTCGCTATATACTAGTTTATTATGGCACAATTTTTGTAGTACAAGTTACAAACTACGTTGACTACATCTATATTCAACTAATTGCCAACAATGGTAAATATTACTATATCATTTATTATTATCACGTTGGTATTGGGTTTAAATTTTATTTAGATGGGTGTTGTTAAATAATTTGATTTACTACTTGTTTAAATGAAACTTGCATGATTTGATTTAATATTAAAATAAGAATGTGTTGTTAAAATTTCTCACATTCAAATCCCAAGAATTAAGGATAATTATCATTCTTAAGGATAATTAATTAGTTTGTCAACGATCCACTTTGGTATCTTCAAACATTCAATAAATGAAGCATATATTTTAGTTATGTGTTGCTCCTATTTGGTTTTACCATGCCTCCTATTTAGAAAACATAAATTAGACTTGACTCTCCAATTTCATACAAATATGTATGGCCATTGTTTGCTTACCACTTCAATTCTCATATCGGGATTTTCTATATTGACCAGTGAATTAATTCAATATTAATTGGATGTTTTTGTGAAGTCAATCCTCTTAAATGCTTATTTTTATATGATAGCAGTTTGTTAATTATTGATGATAATTAATCTAAACATAAAACGTTTAAAACTATGGTGTATTCTAAAGTTAAATATTTCTATTTGCAATTCTTAAATAATAAACGCTAATAGTTAATAAAACTATCTGTAAAAACACAAACCGTTATTCATTTATTAAATGGGAACTTTTGCTAGCAGTTGGGATTTTTAACTCGATTTAAATGTTGTCAATGTTGTTAAATAACATGATATGGTAAAAGGTTGTATTCATAACACGTATATTAGATAGTTAATTTTTAATTAATAAATATGATTGTGTACAAGTATAGGTAAATGTAAATGAGAACTTTTGATATTACATAACATAGAAAAGTATAACTACTGAAAATCATTTTACATCAATTTCGTACATTACATATTCAAAACCCAGGCATGCTTTGAAAAAAGTAATAATATAAAGAGCTGCTACAGCTATGACCTGACTTTTATTTTGACTTTCTCGTGTCATTATCTCTGTTCACCAAACGTTTCAGACCAAAAATATGAACTCACATCTTCCCTTAAAACAATCTATTATAAACTCTTGACATATTTCAATTTATGTCATTTTATTCGTTATTATTGCAAAAATATTTATATTGCTATGTAATAAACATAATTTTAGATATAATTCATAACATAATTGTAATAAAAGTTAAAACCTTCTTAGGTGTAATTTATAGTTGATTGACATAATAAAAATAATATAAATACTTTTCCACGACGGTGCTAGCAAAAATGTTGCTCCAATATTTAGATGATTGATAAATTAATAATTTAATGTAAAGAAATGAACGTACCAACCCCAGAAGTCGGTGCAGCAACTGTAGTTGGTCTGTGTTCAAAAATTTGGTAAAGTGTCACCAAAAAGGAAGAAGTCAAGTGTAAAAATGTGTATGAGCCGCAATTTTAAAAAATTAAAAAAGATGCTGACATAACTGAAAAAAAAAAAACACTCAGATGCAATTTAAGATTTCATTGATTATGATTTCATATTATATGTAAGTTAGAATTTTGTTAGGAATTTAACAGTGACTTTAAGTTATAGACGTAATGGAAAAGTGGATTAATTGAATAAAATATAAGAAGAAACACTTATAAATTTATTATTTTAAAATTTGAAATTGAGCGTGTATCAACCATTTCTTTATATTTTATCTTATTCTAATGAACGATGTTACAAATAAAAATTATTAGTAAGATATTCATTATTAAAAGTAACTTTAGAAAAAAATAATGTCTATTTCTTATATAAATTTGACATAAATTTTATTATTGTAAAAATTTTAGTAAATTTTTGTTGTAAGATCTAATTTATTGCATTTTATCTATAATATCATACGTAACTATAAATTTTAAATACAATTATTTGTAGTTCATATTATCATTACGAAAACTATTTAATGTGTTATTCAAACTTTTATTGCGTAATTATTACTAGGGAAGATTTATTTTCTTCCTTTTTATATATTGAACATTGCTTGGCTCCAATTAGTATAAAAGATATTTTTAAATGTGCTTTTAAGGAATAGTATTTACACATGCAACTTAATTAATCCATAACTGACACGTCTCTAAATTTTGGAATCGTTATCTCTAGTTGCTAGAGTTCATTTCAACTAGTTGAATTTCTTTTAAGTCTACAAAATGCTTTTAAAGATGTCACGCTTTTTTTTTTAATATTACATTATAACAAATATTATCTAAAATAATTACCTGAACTATACCTAAATATATAAATAATTGCCAAGTCTAATCCAGTTAGTTGGGTGACATGTTCAATTTCTATGAATAAAAAATAATAATTAATGATTAAAGGTGAAACGCCTTCAACATTAAGAAATAAAAAAAATAGAATCACCATTTATTAAAATCGATCAACTTCGTATCAATAAAAAAAATATTAATTTCCGTTAGAAAATCAAATTTATTGCCTTTTCCCTTCCTATTAGCTTATTTTTTTTATATTCATAAAACTCATATTGGACTTTGTTTAAAGAAGTAAATCCAATTTAGTTAAGTAATTAAATAACAATAGAAATTACGAACTTACGTTATTTATTGCAACACTTATATATATATATATATATAGAGCTCACATTTTATCTATAAAAGTTACATAATGTTAATAATTAATTATTTTCAAAAAATTAATATTATTCAAATTCAGAGATTAAATTTGTTAGAATATATTTATTTTATTTTATAAATTATTTATTTTAATATACAACTCACATAACAATCTCCTATAATAAAGTGATTTCTTTTTTTTAGACATTTTGTTGAGTATTAATGATCAAATTTAATAAAAAAAAATCTATCCAATACATTTATCAATCAAATTTAGTAAATTATATAATTTGAATATATCATTAGATTTTCTAATTTAATATTTACATCATATAGTCACACATAATTATCATAATAATATTATTGTAATTATTACTCGTAATATCATTTATATAATATCAGGTTTGTTAATCATATTTTGTGACTCATTCATTCTTTTTTTTTTTTCAATAACATATAATAAATATAAATAGTACATGTTTTACATATCTTCCCATAATATTAAAGGTATGTTTCTCAAGTGAGACTATCTCGTTTGAGCTATTAATAATATCATTTAAGCAAATTATTAATTAATGTTTAGGCGTCAAGCGATCAAATTTAAAGCTGAGTGAATCAAAATTGACTCTCTCCAGCTCAAGTGTTATTGTGTTGCTTTGAGAGCCAAAACATGCTACATAAATAAACAAATTTCAAAACATCACCTAAAAACATCACTAACATTTAAACAGTAACCACAATATATGGTGCACAAATAAACAAGTTTCATTCCAAAAACTTGTCTTAGGGATAAGACATAATGTATAAATTAACAAATTTTAAAATATCACCTAAATACTTAACTCGCATTTGAACTTCTATTTATTATGTTTTTTATCTCTCTCGTTCACAAGTTATTGTCTTAGTGAAGAACTTTGATATTTGAGTAACTATAATAATACTTTAACATTAAAACTTGATATATATAATAATCGTAATTCCTCTAATAATAACTGAATGTTTAAATAATCATTATATGATCAAGAGAAATAATAAGAGAAATATATAGAAAAGAACAAAAACTAATATGTTAAAAATTAATTATATCATTTTTATATATTTTAACTTATGTCCACATTGGTGTTATTAAAATCATAATTTTATCAACTATTTGATAATCATTCCATTTCAACATTTAAAATTAATCATTATGTGTTCAAAATTGAAGTGACTCAAACTAATATTTAAATATATTCCAATTCTTTATAGCTATCAATTATTTACATTTCAACCGCCAACAATTCTAAAAAATTATTTACACATCATATAGTGCGTGTAAACCCTATGATGTTTACAAACTGAACCAACAAGGAAAAAAAATTAAAACAAAAAATCAACTTATCATAAATCAAATTCTGACTAGATAATATTAATTCAATTAAAATCACCTACAAGTAAAAAGAAGTCTATTGACAAAGGATAAAAAATGATTTTAAAAGCTAGGGTGAATAAAAATGTATAAAAAATAGGTTTTACAGATATAGTAATTTTAAAAAATAAACAATGAAATAGTTAAATTTGTAATTAATTTTATACTTTACAAAAGTAATATTTATTATTTGTATACCACTCCTTTTAAACTATAAAAGCAATTAGATATTATATATATATATATATATATATATATATATATATATATATATATATATATATATATTGTTGTGTTCTTTTTTTATGACGGAAATATAGTTATTGTATTGGATACTTATAAAATATAATTTAAAATATGTTTCTGCACTAATACCTCTTATAAAAAATTGTATTTAAAATACATTTGTAAAATGAATATTTTTTTAGAAAAAGTGTATTTATATAAATTAGAAGGATATATATTTTAAAATATTTAAGTACGCTCTAATATTCAATTTTTTTTACATAAAAATATTTTTCGTAATTAAAATAAAAAATAATAACATAAATAACTGTAGATTAAATCTAGTATAGATGGAGAGTAAGAGGTATTAGATATTTTGAATGAATGACTGCTGACAAATAGGAAAGAAACTGATGACAGTTGGATAGCAATATTTTAAGCGCATAAATATCATCAAATTAGTTTAATTACCTCGAAACAAAGCTATGGGCTTCTCAATAACAAAATAAATAAAGTTCTCTTTACTTACTGAAATAGACGCTATAGGATTGAAGGTCATTTTTGAAAGAAAAATGTCATATAAAAATATTTACACCTATTTTTAGCAAATTAAAGATTCGGAAAGGATGGGTTCAATATTACCTAAGCTATGTAGTCAAATGTAGTATCTTTTATATTGATAAATATTTTTTATTTCTATGAAAAAAAGAACATACTAATTAAGGAAAAATGAGATATCTGAAGTGATTTTTTCACCCAGGGGTAATTGGCAAAAGTGAAACCGGACCAAAAAATGAAACATGTGTGCCCATAGGAACAGTCCCATGTGAGGTAATAAGAAATGCAAAATAAACGAGTTCCAACAACGTGAAAAACAAGGCCTATGAAAAACTCGGTAGTCTGGTCTTCAGAAACCACACCCTAACTCGGTCCTTTCAAATCCTTATATACTATTTATTCATTTGCCTACAAATCAACCCACCAAGCAACAAACACCGTCAGTCAAAAATTGAGAAACAACGTTAGACTTGCGCCCCCACGGTTTCTTTCGTTTCGACGTCACTGTCGAATAATTCACACGCATCACTCCTTCGCCACCGTTCTTTTTTATGTGGTCATTCTGATTCCTTCCCCTTCACGCCCATTGGCTCCTCAAAACACTTATCCCTTTCCATCTTCCACCGCCATTGGCCACATCACGCCACGGCGTCGTTTTGCACCTAACCCTCCTCCTCCTCCTCCACCCTGCCCGTCTTTATCCACACACCCTTATCGCCCCAAATCCTTTTTGTCCTTCTCTCCCTCTGATTTTTCGCCAAATTTTTCATCTTTTTGTTTCCTTTGCTTGATTTTTCTTCGCCTCAAATATTCTTCTGCAGCTCCTTCGCCAAACCCCCTTTTAACTCTTGTGAGGAGCTGAACAGATTTTGGGGGTTCTTTCTACTTTTTATTATTGTATCGTTCCCTCCTATTTTTTTTTCTTTCTTCTTCTTGTCTTGCCTTTGCCACAATCTTTCTACGATATGGTGGAGAACCCTGCAACATTGGGATTGTGTACACTTGTTGGAATGTTTTTGAGTCCTCTGTGTGTAGCATTTTTCGTTGGGGTCACTGTTGGATGGTTGTGGAAACCGAAATGGGCGAGGTTGGGTAAGGAAAAATTAACTATTTCTCTTGCAAAATCCTTAGATTTTGCCTCACCCTCCTCGGCTTCTTCTCCTTCCAAGTCTGTAGCTTCTCCCATTAAGAGTTGTTCTTCGTCTCCCTGCCTTCGTTCCATTAACATGCAACGGCCAAACCCAGAATCTTTGGCCCTGAAGAAAGGAACAGATAAAAAAACTTCTTCTTCATCCTCTCCCGTGAAATTTGCAAGTTCCGTTAGGTATTTTTGGATTTATCCATTATTCTTATGTTATTCTGATAAAATAAACAGCTGTTGCACAAATACAAGGTCTTAATCCATCTATATTTTTTTTGTTGTTCTTACAATGAAATTGGGAACAAAAGATGGAGACAAGAGAAATTTGGGCATGTTGCTGTGAATTTGTAGCATATTCTTGCTGATTTTTTTTTTTTATTATTATTGACAATTTAGAATGTGGTGTAAGCATGCCGTTTTATTTATCACTTTGTTTTACCTTGTAGTTCACCCAAAAGTATCGAAGAAAGTCCTGATGCTGTGACAATAAGGGATTTGCATCATCTGTGGTTGCTTGTGGAGGAGAAAGATGGAGGTCTCCCTTGGATTCAGATGATGGATCGTTCTACCCCTACTATGAGTTATAAAGCATGGCAGAGACAACCAAAGGTATGCTATTTCCTTCGTAAAATCTTTTGGTCTTATTTGAATTACCTACTTGGTTGTTGTTGATATTTGTTTTGTTGACTTTTTAGGATGGTCCTCCACAGTATAGAAGCAGCACTATTTTTGAAGATGCTACCCCTGAGATGGTGAGGGACTTGTTTTGGGATGATGAGTTCAGACCAAGATGGGACGACATGCTTGCAAGCTCCTCAACTATTGAAGAGTGTCCCACTACTGGTACCATGAAAGTGCAGTGGATACGGAAGGTGCATAAATTTTTTTTCCTTATTTAAGTGTATTTAATTGTTTTCTTATCTCAGTGTTCTAATGGATGCTAATTAATCTGTGGAACAGTTTCCCTTTTTCTGCAAGGATAGAGAATACATAATTGGTCGGAGAATATGGGAATCTGGAAGACATTACTATTGTGTGACTAAGGTATGAGATTAGAGATCACCTTTTGTTCTGGAATATTTGAAGATTTTGATTGATGGTGGTTATTTTCCACTGTTATTACAGTGTTATGCTTAACTTCGTTTTGTTTTTTCTTTTTGTTCTTTTAGGGAGTAGATTGCCCTTCAATCCCTAAAAGAGATAAACCTAGACGTGTTGATGTGTACTACTCTAGTTGGTGCATTAGAGCAGGTGAAATTTGATACCCTTGTAATTGAATTACCCATGTAACTTGTACTTGTTCTTGTCTAACCCACCATTTAAACTAGCTGTTCCGTCACTGCTAGACTTGTTGTGACTGATATGGTATTCTTGTAACAGTGGAATCAAAGAGAGGTACCGGCCAGTTAACTGCCTGTGAAGTCTTACTCTTCCATCATGAAGAAATGGGCATTCCATGGGAAATTGCAAAGCTTGGAGTAAGGAAAGGCATGTGGGGAACTGTTCAGAAGATTGAACCTGGTTTGAGAGCCTATCAAGAAGCAAGAACTTCTGGTGCTGCACTTTCCCATTCAGCCTTTATGGCTCAAGTCAACACAAAAATTAGTCCTGAAGATTTGCAATCCCTTGGAGCCAATGATAATTCAGAGGAGGATGAAAGTGTTGCTCCTTCTGAGAAATCACAGGGCGTGAACATTCCCAAGATGCTAGTTATTGGTGGTGCTGTTGCTCTTGCTTGTAGTCTTGATAGGGGTCTAGTGACCAAGTATCTTTTATTTGGTGTTGCTAGAAGATTTGCTAATATAGGTAAAAGATAGTTACAAATGGAGGAGGTATCAAATGCCTTGAATTCCATTCTTTTGGAAGATAACTCTTGTTATTATCAATAGAAAGTTTAGAATTTAGAGACTCTTTTGTGGAATAATTACGTTATATATATTTCAAAAATAATATGAAAGAAAACAAGACAATCCGAGATGGTGGAGGGAGTAGGTGGCGTTTTTTTTCTTGGACTATGAGTAGTTCTCGTTGATCAAGATTCAAGGCTGTAGAAGTTTAAGCCTGTGTAAGTTTGTGTAAACTCAGTATCAATTAAAAAGGAAATACAAGAAAAAGTCTTTTTGTGGCTCCTTTATCTCAAGTCCCTCCTGTCGTGTAAATCTTGTCTGTTTTGAGTTATCTACGCCCACACTCACTGTAACGACAATAGTATAATAATTTTTATATCAGTAACATTTTTTAGATTCTATCTGCAATGCTTGGAGCTAATCTGTATTTGGCTGTGTCAGGCGACATCATCTTCTAACCACCGAGATACTAGTTGTGAAATGTTTTCATCAAACTGCGATTTTTGTGTGTTTAACGTCTATATCTACTAATCTACGTCACCAAAAAAAAGAGTCCAACATAAAAAATGACAAAGTGGGATTCGTTATTTTTAATTTTAAATAAACACATGTGAACTGCATCAGTTTTAAAAATTTAAGAAGCATTTGACTATGCAAGAAGAAAATTAAATAAGATAGGGATGCTTTTGCCACGTATTAATTTATGCTTTACGTTTTCTTTTTCATTATAGTTTAACTAGTAACATGTCAAAGCTGTTTAAAACGTTGCCAAAACCTAGTGAAGATGGAACTGATATAAGACAATAATGAGGTTGTTGGGAGGAAATATCACTACAATTCATTCAGCACAAGGTACAAACAGTCCCATCTCAAGCAAATTCAATTCATCACCAAGGTTTCGAAACAATCTAAACCATCAAGCTGTGGTGCCAATTTTGGCTTTTGAAGGCTCTTTGCTCGTTCTTTCACTTCTGCTAGCATCTTTTGACTGGATACTGATGACCCTTGTTTGATTTCCTACACACAAGACATCTTGAACTTCAGCTATACAAAACATTGCATATATGGCCTTTCTTACCTTGACATACATACCCTTATGTTGTTCCTAAATAAAACAATAGATGCAACCTTTCTCACCTTGACATTTTTTCTGCCTATGAAGTAAAATCCAGCAGCAGCAGCAACGGCTGGCACAGCAGCAAAAATACTTCCCATAGCCATTATTCCCCTTGAAAGCTTAATTCTTGAAATTGGAATGAAGAACTACTCTTTCAGCAAGATATAAGGCAAGGGTGGACCTAAAGAGACGGAGAAGATGCCTTGGTGATGAAGAGAAGCAAACACTGATCTCTAAAGATAGGAAAAGGATAAAAAGACGGTTAAGTAAGGTTTGCACTATCTTGAACTTTGTGAAAAGTAAACTTCAAATGGCGGGATCATGGGAATATTTAACACCAGAAGACTTCCCTTATTCTATATTTCTGCAGTAAAACGCCTTTATTTCTTTTTCCCAATCGTTAAGAAATTATATCATCCCTTGATATTTCATCTGAGTTTGTCACCTATCCCACAAAGTAAATTCATGGCCTTGTTTCCTAAAATTAATTTCATCAGTTAAAAAAAGTTTAAGATTTCAAAATTAAATGCAAATTGTGAACTTTGTAAAAATAATTCTGTGGCGCCTTTTAGGAAAATACGTGTACTTTTAATAGTTTTATCTTTTAAAAGAAATATCAGTAAGAGATAAGAGTGCATATAAATTGTCATTAACCTTAACTTTATTCATTGTGAAACTTTTCTTAAGATGAAACACCTGCATATTGTTGATTCATTGTTTACTTAAGACGACTCACTACCAGATCCAAAGCTAGTTTAGCGCACTCATCGATGAAGTCCGAATTTCAAGTCCTATTTCAATAAGCATATACCTGCTAGATGATTTGTAAGCTAAAAATAGATTACATGATTACACAACAACGCAAGAAAATTCTCAAATGATGTATTCAACCCATTTTATTAAACAATGTAAAAAAGTTTAGGTGATTCAAACACTCTATTCTGAGCAGGGAGAAAGTAATTTCAAATTTTTGTTATTCTTCATTTCATAATGCTAATTTTATCAATCTCTGCAGAAATTATATATACAAGTTACCCACTGCGCAACAGAAAAACTTGTACATTTGACTAAAGGATTACTGAGGTCATTGCATGAAACTCTGTTGAAAGAATGGGACGTTATTGTTGTGTGAGAACCGCACATGTGATTTAGCTACCCTCCACCGTCCCTTGAGTTCTTCCCCGTCCATTTTTTCTGCTTTCTTACAGAAAACATGTTTTTCCTTCCTTTGTTGACTCTAATGAAGTAGAGGAGGAGGAGATATATTCACCTGTTGATGTCATGGTCGGTTAGTATTTGGTCAAGTTAACTACTGAAACAAAATCTCACGTGCTTCATATTTTGCTTACCGACCAAAATACCTTTTACTTATCCCTCTACATTGATTGAATTGTGTGGAGGAAAATGCGAGAAAAAAAATACACTTCATGCTTCAGTAAGACATTGTAGTTATTACCTTTAATTTTATTTTTAATGTTTATATTATAACAGTTATGAATAGAAATATGAATTTGAAGAGTTTATTATAAAATTATATATATTTTACAAAAAATCACAGCAAAAGAACAATATCATTTAAAAAAAAGTCTAGTGTGCTCTTACTTTTCGATGTCTAAGAGGTGGTGTAAGAAAGTTTTGAAGAATAAAAAAATATCACACGATATACTACAGCTCAAAATAAAATGGTGAAAGAGTCAAGAAAGGTAATGCAGCTTTGTATAGAGTTGTTAATAAGTCCACTTTTTAGAAGATTGCTAGTCCATCAACTTCGAAGGAAGCATGAGATATCTTGAAAGAAGTATTTGTGAGATATCTTGAAAGAAGTGTTTATAGATGTCAACCGAGTTAAGTAGATGGGTCTTCAAACTCTACGAAGTGAGTTAGAGGCCATGAAGACGAAGGATTCAAAATATGTATCTAGTTACATTACTGTGTGTAAACAATAGCTAATAAACTCAAACACAATGGAGAAACCCTCACAAATACAAGGGTTATGGCGAAAATTCTGCAATCGTTGACTGATGATTTTGAAAATGTTGTACTGCAATCGAAGAGTCAACAAATTTGGAAGAGATAACCATAGATGATCTTGAAACTTCTCTTGAAGCACGTGAATAACGGAAGGAAAAAAAACAAAAAGTCCTGGAGGAAGCCTTAGAAAAGATGACCATTAAGGGAGACAAAGTTATGTATGCACAACACAACCAAGGACGTGGAGATTGTGGTTACGACCGTAGCGAGATCGTGGTAGTGGAGACAACAATGAAGAAAGAGGATAAACGAACCAGCAAAACTGACATGAACAAGGACGCGGTCATGGAAGAGGTGATCATTCTAATTGTCCAAATGTTAAATGTTACAATTGCAAAAAATACATTAGGAAAGGTATTGTTATGCCAAGAAGAAAGTGGAAGAAGATATATATTTAGTTAAGAAAGATGAAGAGATCCTCATGATAGTCAATGAAGGCATTATTATGGATGAAGGCATTATTATGGATGGATGCGGAGACTCAACAAAGGTCTCAATCATAGGCAAAAAAAATATGTTTTCCCAAAAGGATGGAAAGAGAGATATTATAAAAGACGTCTATTATCTACATAACTTAAAAAATAATAATATTCTCAATATAGATCGATGACTGGATAAAGAATTTTCGATTGCCATGAAAGATTAGATGTTACACTTGAAAGACAAAACTGATAAAATGTTTGCAATTGTAAGAATCAGATGCTTAAATTCAATTAGATGTTTAAGCATACAAAAGAAAAAAACATTCATGCTCACATCAAGAGATAAAGGAAAAGATAAAAATAAATAAATTGAAATTAATAATACTTCAACCTCATCTATAATTTGTCCTAATAAACATTTATTAACTGTAAAGAAAAATATTTCAAAAAAGAAATTATTAGTAATAATAATAATAGATTATTAGAATAACAGATCAAAAGATTTAAAATTAATAACATTTAATTCTATTATTTAAAATTAATAACATTTAATTCTATTTTTAATATTAATTATAATATAACAATTATGGATAGAAATAGAAATATAAATTTGAGGAGTTTTATACTTCACATCTTATCAAAAATTAAAATAAAAAAATAATATTATTCCAAAGTAAGAATGAATAAGTGCAATCCTACTTTGGTCCTATATATTTATTATGTAATCGGTTCTGTAATCATACTTTATGATCTTGCATATATTTATTCTGTAATCGATCTTGTAATCCTACTTTATATCTAGTAAGGAAATACTTTGGATCTTGTATATATTTATTTTGTAATCGATTTTGTAATCCTACTTTATAGTAATCGATTTTGTAATCCTATTGTATAGCTGGTAAAAAAATAGTTCGATCCTGTATCTATGTGAAAATGTGTTTAGAATGGTTTATCAAGAATTTTGGAAATGTGTTTAGAATGGTTTATTAAGAATTTCGGTCTTATATATTTATTATGTAACCGGTCTTGTAATTCTATATTTATTATGTAACCGGTCTTGTAATTCTATTTTATTCTGTAATTGATCTTGTAATCCTACTTTATATCGGGTAAGGAAATACTTCGGTCTTGTATTATTTATTCTGTAATCGGTCTTACAATCCTATTTATTCTGTAATCGGTCTTATAGTTCTACTTTATATCTGGTATTAGTCCTACTTTATATCTGGTATTATTTATTTGTAATCGATCTTGTAATCCTATTTGGGAAGAAAATACATAAATATATATATATAGATATATATATATATAGATATATATATATCTATATATTTATTCTGTAATAGGTTTTCGGTTTTGTAATCAAACTGGTAAAGAAATAGTTTAGAATGATTTATCAAGAATTTTAAAGCATATTTACTCTGTCTATGTGAAAATGTGATTAAAATGGTTTATCAATAATTTTAAAAAATTGTATAAGGGGATCAAGAATTTTAAACAATTGTAGTCCAAATAGTCCTAATCCTCTTATTTATGAAATAGTTCTAATCCTCTTATTTAATTTATTGTTAAAACTAATTTTAGACTGTTCCATTTCCTCGAATTGAAGGCGTTTGGTGTGCGAGTAGTATACAATCATTGTAATTAAAAAATATATACTTTTAATACTTAATGTAATCATTACTAACATTGCTATTAAGTCATGATTTGGTTAAATATGGTGTATTTAGTCATAATTTATGTCACGTTAATCTGGGTTAGTTAATTTTAAATATTTATTTTACATTAAACTGAAAGAACGGCTCTTAGACACAATGATTCATGAAGATTGCTTGTAAAAAAGTAGAACTGCAATTATGGCCATGAGCAACAAGATGGTTACAATTTCAAAATTCAACTTCCAATTTTTAAGTTACGGGGAAACATAGTTCGATTTCTGGTATACGCACACAAGTTTTCTCAACCATTGATTAAAAACTATAGAGTAAAAAATAATTGAATTGAATTGTGTCATTTTTTTCATGTGACGTAATTATTACAAACAAATTGAGATGGTTGGAGACGAAGGAATTCCATCTAACAGGGGACGATGGATTCAAAGCAGTGTAACCCGTCGAACTCTGGAGCGAACCTGGGCTTCAAACGGGCCGGGTTTGGCTTGGATCCACCGGTTGATGGTTGATTCGGATCTTTTCTGGCGGTTTTAGACTCGGCGGAGGAAGAAGTGGCGTCGGAGTTGGGTTTGGAATCGGCTCCCTTTACTGGGCCTAGGCCCAAAGAGAACCTCCAGTTCTGGCCCTGCGCGATCTCGAAGTGGCTGAACATAGACATGAACATGTTGTTGTGTTCTGAGGATTTTGGAAACACCTTTGTCTGTGATTTTGGTTGGGTTGTTGTGTCTGCGACTATGCAAGGATGATACGTGAGTATTTATATTGAATTAGACGAATAGGTGGAAAGGAAGAGTCGTGGGAAATTTGATTTGGATTTTTGAAGAAGTTTCTGCACATATACGGTGTTTGGGTGGAGGGTGCTAGAAGTTTCGTTGCATTGACACGTAGTTGAATCATCCACTCCATCATCCTTCACCTTGGTTGACCCGTGTTATGGACTACCAACTTTGATTCAACTTAATTTTCTTCTTCACTCTTCTCCTTCACACGCTTGACCAACAACTCTCTCATCTTTATCCCTTATTACAACACATTAATCATTGAAAAGTTATTATAATAATGGAATAATCATTGCATATATGTTGGTTAGTGATAATGTCAAAGCCTCGGTATCCTACATCTATAAACTTGCACCTTTAAATTTTTAGCCAATCCCCACTGCAAACTACACGCGCAACACAGATAAGAGAATGATATCACAGTGCCTTCTCCATTCATTTTTACTTCCACTTAAATTCTACTCGTCTTTTAATCGAATTGTTTTCGTTATTTGATTGAGGTTAGAAGCTAACATTCTATTTATCAAATAACTTGAGTTTGAGTTTTTTTTTTTTTTAATTGTCCCAAAACTAATTTAACCCAATTCAAGTTGAGTAAGTTATTTTTAGTTGTCTCAAAACCACTTAACCCAATTTAATTTGAGTCAATCTTCTGTAGATGATATACGTGTAACCCAAGACACAACCAGAGTTATTAAATAATATTGATAATAACATAATTATCATACAATTTATTTCATTATTTTATTAATCAAATGTGTATTTTTTAAATATTAAATAATATAGTTTATTTTAAAAAATATTGTAAAAAACTTAAACAAATTTATTTTGAAATTACAAACTTTAATAAAAAATTAAAATTTATAATTTAATTGACTTAACTTGATCCAACTATGTTGGATTAAATTGTTTATAACAAAAACAAATTTGTAAAAACTAGAGTTAACCTAACTCTAAACTTTTTGTAATAAAGTGGATGATGAGTTTGCTAAAAATATCATTATATATGTATATTTTTTATCCATATTGATGTGATATGAATCAAATCAAATAAGATTAGAGATGTTAAAATGAATTTTAATTCATCCTATCTATAGTTAGCTAAAATTAAATTCACACGAATGAAAAAGAAAACTGATTTTTTAACTCGTCAACCATTTTTAAATATGTATAAAAACCTCAAATAACATAACTTCTAGAAAAGTGTAAGGAAGAAAAAAACATTTAATATAAATATTACAAAGAGTAAACTTAAATATTATTTTATTTAATTGGTTTTATGCGTATACAATTGAGAGATAAATGGATTATCTTTTAAGTATATTAGTTGAATAATAAATATTATTTGATATTGTTCATGTGATCTGTCATTCATGTCTAATCAGTATATTTCAAAGTTAATAGTTGATTTATAAAAACATTTTATTATTCTCAGTTTTTCTAGGATATAATTGTTCCAGTTTAATCCATAAAGTCTAAGCATTTGTCTCTCAAATAATATGGTTCAATACATTATCATCAATCTACATTCTAATATATCCACAAATCTGTCTATGCAAGAGATTTCATCCTTCATCACTTATATTACCAGGTTTCTCATTACCAAAAACAGATGTATGAAAATTTTTCAAGCAAATCTTCCATTTTTGCCTTCCAAATATTATAATTGGAGCCATTCAAAGTAATTATTCTACTAGTGTTAGTTTCCATTGTTTACCAAATCACAAGCCCAAAACCGATAAGCTCCAGTTGATGAGAGTCAGGCAACGGAAGCAATAAGATTCACTTTTATCAGAACAATATAAAAACACCTCTTGAACGCAATCAATCAATCCAAACAAAATCAATATGTAGTCGAAAATAGAAGAATAAATCAACACCAATAATTAACGTGGGAAAACCTCTCAATGTTTCGATTTTAGTTATATATTCTCATAAGTTATAGTTTAGAAGATTCTCATAGATTGAATTGCTAATAAAATTATTATACAACCTAATTAGCTAAGTAATTAGATAAATAGTTATTAATTTCACATATTAAATTACTCACTTATAATAACAAAAAATAATTTATTGGTATTTATGGTTTAAACTACGATATTTTACCTATTTACATTCTACGAATAATACAATACAAAATTGATTATTTTTTAAAATTACTTTTATTTTAATAAATTAATTTAAATATTTTATATATAATATAAAATAATTTAAATATTTTATACATATAATATAAAATAATACAAAAGAAGTAGGTTGGTGAATTTACCCATCTCCTATAGACCAGATACTAAAATGGTCAAACAATCTACCAAAATATAATTCCCAAATAAGATTTACACTCTAATTGGAGTTGCAGACAAAAAAAAATAAAGAAAAAAAATGTATATAGATAAATTCCACAAATATAAACAAACAAATAGTAAAATTAATATTTGATATAAATATATAGAAATGATATAATTTGATTGATTACATAATACTTTATATAACTCCTATTATGTCCAGAATAAAAAGAAGTTGTGGTGGTTGTTTTGTGTTTAATTGATTAAATGAATCTATAGCAACTTAATGAATTCATTGAATGGTATGTTGACTATCATTAAAGTGGAACAACCAATCTTGGTTTGGATAATTTGCTTGGTGATAAAGTCTGACTTGTTTGTATAATTGTTTGGTATATGATACAAAATGACTAGTTTTCGTAAAATTAATTTTAAATCACTTGAAGAATTTGAAACATTTCTCATCTTATGACACAGTAAAATTGAATCCAGTATTAAACCTAACAGGATTCTTATCTTGGTTATAGACCAAGCTTGGTTTATAGTACAAAAGTAGAACTGCAGTTATGGTAATCAGCAACAAGAAGAAGAATACTGCATCAAAATTTAACTACTGATAAATTAGATCAGTACAATCCATGGCTTTCTCAAGAACATATAACTACTGACAAAAATGAATTGAATTGAATTGGCTATTATTATACGTTGTAAGTTTAAACGAATTGAGATCAGAGACTAAAGGAATCCATCTAACAGGGTAAGATAGATTCAAAACAGTGCAACCCATCCAACTCCGGCGCAAATCTGGGTCTCATACGGGTCGGGTTTTGTTTGGGTCCAGCGACCGGTGATGGATTCGGATCTTTTCTGGCGGTTTTGGATTCAGCAGTGGAAGAATTGCGTTCCGTGTTGGGCTTGGAAGACAATCCTTTGGGGCCCGTGCCCGAGGAAAAACCCCACTTCTGACCCTGCACGATCTCGAAGGGGCTGAACATAGACATCATCGTGATGTTGTTAAGGAGGTGGAAGATTTGTGTATTATTGTTCTGCTGAGGTGGTTGTTGTGTTGTCTGCAACTATTCCATACGAATGAGGAGTATTTATATTGAACTACACGAAAGGATGCGAAGAAATGGTGGTGGATTCTCGTAGAAGTTTGTGTTGACACGGAGTTGAATCATTTACTCGTTCAACCTTCGCCTTGTAATAGTAAGCCAACTTTGATTCAATTTAATTTTCCGTAACTTTCTTGACTCTTCGTAGGCGCTTCCCCTCCAACTATGTCATCTTTTTATGTTATGACCTTACTTTCACACCTTTCATTCTCTCTCTTTTTTATAAATATAAAATTTTATTTTTATAATAACAATATTTTTTTGTTATGATTGTGAAAGCTATTTTTTTATATTATTATATTGGGTTATAGTAGTTTGATTCTGCGACTTAACGTAAGAATTATTTGACAATGATGGCTACGTAAGTGAATAGAAATTATTTAATTAAAATATAATTAGAAAAAATTTAAAAATTAAAATAGATTTTGGACAAAGTTTGAATTGTAAATATCTATGTCTCGTTGATAAAGATCAATAATGAATAAAATTGGACGAAGCCTATTTGATGGAAAACAATCTTAAGGCCATATTTATGAATTCAAAAATAAATTTTTGAAAACATTTAATGCTAGAAGATGATAATGGTACTTCCTCATTCCATCATCAAAGCTAGGTTACATTCATGATGTTAAAGATTCCTTTTATTCCATTCCAATCCAACCTTCAAGCTACCAATCAAAGTAAACTTTTAAAATTACAACAACATTGTTTTTGTTTTTTATTTCTTAAAATATTTTTACAGTGAGGTATCCTAAGCCTTAGGTAATTTTTTTTTAAATTATATTTCATGTTAATATACGTTTTCAAGTATGATTCCTACATTGTATCTCATTTTTATTTTACACTCATGATCATGATGTGGTTTAATAGATACAATGGAGGAACTTGTTTCTTGAGGTAATGAGCAGGAGATTATGTGTTAGAAGAAGGTTGATATTAATTGCTCATTTGTCCTGACTATTTATTGATGTTGTATTTTATGATATTTTATGATTAGTTGTTGTGATTTTATTGTGAATAAAATTGGAACTAACATTTTAAGATTTTTTAAAATTTTTTATATAAAGACGGTATATCTCACTTTTTTCTCTTTATTTCTTTATTTTATTGTTAATATGAACCTATAATATAAAAGAATGGTTGCACCCAATCCTGCGACTCCTTATTTTCCTGGACATGAATGGAGGACTGATGTTGTGGAAGGATATGTTACCTTTCATGACAGAGCTAATGATGAAGAAAACACGAGGATTTGTTGAAGAAATTACTTGGTGATTTAATAATCTAGGTTTGGGTAGGTTTAATTTTAGGTTTATAGTATCATGCATCTGGTTGTGTTAACGTGTCAATTACTCGCATTGCTCTTAATCAAGTTTAAATGAAAACTTGAATTTTTAAAAGTGTTTAATTTTTTCTAAGTGTGCTGCAGACTAAAAATTCAACAGGTTATATTTCAAAATCAACTTGTTAAAATTCCTTGACAGATTTGGGCTGGCGCGTTTTTCGGTTGACGTGTTTTTTTTTAAAACCCAATAGGGCGTGTTTTCAAAAAATGACCAAGAGAGAAAATTAGGTTTTCGAGAGAACAATTTTTCAAAGATTTAGGGAAAACCTTTCCTGGAAAAAGATACACAAAGAAGAAGAATTTTTCAATCGATTTTCAAAAGGGAATCAAGATTTTCAACACTTGAATAAGAGCATGGCGTGATTTTGGCAGATTGTGCTTGGCAGCTTCATTTGAGGAAGATAAGTATTCTTCCTTGGTGTTTTTTATTGTAATTGGCTAATGTGTTTGTGAATTCTCGAATTGTATTGTGTGTTGGGTAGTTTCTCAATTAGGTTTTGCTTAATATGGAGATTAGGCATTGGAATTGGGGAAATTTGTAATTCAATTGCTGTATTGTTGTGTTGCATTCAAATCTGCAGTGTTGTACTGCAATTGCACTGTGTGTGCATCTTGTGTGGTGGGGGACTGCACAAGGGGGTAGAAGGCAATCTTGTAGGTTCAAGATTGGTTCTGGTGTGATTTGTTTGTAAACTACAAATGAATTAGTGGAAATCCTTGCAAGTGGTTGCAAGGGACTGGACGTAGCCCAGGTGGTTGGGTGAACCAGGATAAAAACATCTATGTAATTCTCTTCTCCCTTACTCTTTTAAACTTCACTTCATTATGCTATTGTGTAAATTCGAATTCTGCCACTAAGAACAATCTGTTAAATCTGAAGAACAATCTGTTGAAATTTTGGACAGACTGAAAAATTGACATTCGAGTTGTTTCTTTAATTGGCTTATATCCATCTTAAAGGATTAAAAAAATTTGTATCTTACTAAAGATTGTCAAACTTGGATTATCAATCATATTGTCTTGTGATTCTTTTAGCATATTAGATTCATTCTTGATCTGTAAATTGGAATTAACTTGAAGCATAACTATGTAGTACTATAAAACTAGTTTTTCCTAATTCTGATAATTCTTTATATTGAAACTTGTTTTTAATACTGGTAAATTAAATTTGTGATCAAAATTCAGTAACTTGAAATATAATTGAGAGATTTGCTCTGTTGCAATACTGCTTTAACTGTAGAAAATTCTGAACAGGTTTAGGTTTATTACTGTTGTAACATTGTATTTGCTGATTGACCATTGTATAATCTGAGTTGCTTGTTCATTTTCATTAACCTTGAAAAGTACTTAGTTTGCTACTTTGTTTAATCATTGGCTGATTGTGTCAATTTGGTTTGTGGTAATCTTGTCTTTACCAAAATTTATCTCTGATAAAAAAGAATTAGTGTCTACTGCTTTTGTTTTACTATTGCAGTATTAAAATTACAATTTGCTAAAATCTGCTTGAATCTGCTGTTTTGTATACATCTTACACTGCAATCATAGTTTGATAACAAAACTCATTCAAACTTCTCAATTTTCAAAAAGTTTTTAATTGTTCAATTCACCCCCCTCTTGAACATTGGCCATTCTATTTTCAACAGCTAACACCACATTTACCTTTGTGAACTTTGAAGATGTGTCGCTTACACTAGACGGGCCGGTAGTGGTGACTTTTAGCATGCCACCTTGCCCTCAAAATAATCCCATCATCAATTTGTTTATGCCACCTACATGGTGAAGATGCAGAAGTAATAATAATAAATATTGTATAATATGTAAAACTTTTGCAGAGGATATATATATATAATAGATGGTATATGGATAAAAATAATAGATATTGTAAGATATGTAGTTATGTTGTAAAATAATTAATGGAAATAAATAAATTTCTGTTTAAATTATACATAACCATATGCTCATGTTAAAGGTCATATCTTTGATGAAGGATGTATATTTTACTTCTTAAAAAATGAGTATTTTTATATTTTATAAATTTTTGTTGTAAATATTCTTTCATGAAATATATTTTAAATCTACAACAAATTTATGGATTTAAAGAGTAATCATTTAGGAAATTTCTTTTTTTTTAGAATGATGTTTTTTGTATTGCAAAGTAGCAAATTCAGTTATGAAAAATGCAAAGATATTATAAATTTCAAATAATAACTAATTTTGTATATGACCTTCTATCAAATTAAAACAACAATTGGAAGGGACTTAGTATGTGGTGTGATTTTTACTTGGTGTATCAGTACAGAATGAATAAATGTTTGTTTTCACTTAAACATGTTTGTATTCATGGATAAATGTTTGTTTTCACTTAAACATATTTGTATTCCCAAAACTCTTTGGTAACGAGCATGTTCGTACTCTCCCAAATACTTATTATATAATTTTCTTATAAATAAAATAAAAAAAGATATTATCAAGAATTTAATATAAAAGAAAAACATATTTATCTTATCCTTAAAGTTAAATTTAGAATGAAAAATTTTAATTGCATAAAGTTTAAAAACACATTATAAAATAAATTGAGGATATATTAATTTATAATAAAGAAGGTTATTATAAGTAAGAAGATGAGACGAACATTAACATACTCATATATTATTTAAAAAAAAAATTAAACATTACTTATATCGACATTGAAATGAATTTGGATAATATGTTTGCATTCAAGTCTATTTGACATCCACTAATATGTAAAAAGTACATAATTAATTAATTATCAATCTTACTTTTCAATTATATTCTCACACACTTGAGTCTAAGATCTTGTGTAGTGATAGATAAATTATCATGGTAGTAGTATGTTAATATTATTAGACTCTACTCTCACATTCAACCTAATACAATCACATATAGAATGCTCGATTCACTATGAACAACCAAATTAGGAACAAATTCATATTCAAATTAAATCTATTACTAGTGACAAGAAATAAATACTAGTCTAACCAAATTAGAAATAAATACTATATGAAGGGGTTTTATAATAGAATTTTGATACAATAGAAAAATCACTCTCTTATAAATAGAAGAATTGGATTTTTGTGTTTCATCCAATAAGTCATATTCTATGCATATAATTTGCTCCCTCCAAATAATTCAGTAAAGGGATAAAATTCTTACACCAAATCTTATACTATTAATAATAATAATAATTTGGGACGCCACACTTTTGATCCAAGGCAGTTGTGAATTCCAACCCATATGAGTCCGACTTTTTTTCTTTAAGGATTTTGGGTTGGCTAATCTTTTCTTTCGCAAAAACGAAGAACATCCAATCGTGAGACCTTCAAATGTACATGAGTGTCATCTATGTGACCCCTAAACAATCCTAAGGGATAACAAAATCATAATGTCATTAACAATAAAGTCATACATGATGCATGTCAAGTGAGACTTTAGTTTACCACATTGTTACTTTAAAATATGAGTAAAATCAGTTGTTGTTTAAGATATGATGTTGCATCTTGCTTAATTTAGAATTCTCCCTCCGACATCATGAAATTGATCGGAGACTAGAAAGAATGAAATAATTTGATTCTTTATGTTATGTCTAATGATGTGGATAAATTTATCACCTTGTTCCTCTACTATTGACCGAAATGTATCCTTTACGAACCAAGTTTCTCTTAATCGCTGAAATAAATTAATGAATATTTTCGATCATATGCGAATAATGTTTCGACATTGTCCAGTATACACTAAATATAACATCAACTCTTACTGACAACGCTCTTTTTGTAACACAAACATTGTACAAATATAATATATTTAATCTATAAACAATGATGTACAGAATTGTGAGCCTGATTTTTTTATATATGTAATTATATTTATTATAGTAGATGTGAAATTATATTTAAATTCACACTAACAACAACATTATCCATCCCATCTCTTTCCCATAAAAAAACACACAAGTTAATATCTATTGTTATCTATGTAAAAAATATCTTTCATAAATACAACCATAAAATTTAATTTATTTTTATAATAATTATTTAAAAGTTCATAAATATAATCTTTATATTTCTAATTGCGTTACTCATTACAACAATATCTTAATTAAATATTAATATTAATAAAAAAATATTATTAACCACCGATCAATTACATAGAAAGAGAATCTCTAAGAAATCATCATCGATGCATGTAAGTTTCAAACAAAACCAAATAAGTAGGACATCATATTTCATTGTTATCTTTTTTTCATTTCTAATATATTATTTCTAAGTAATATACATTTTTTTAATTTTTTAAGGTAAAACCGTACCTGAAAAAAAAAAAACTTTTAAAGACCATCGTTTTACAATACTATAACTTCATTATATGTAAATTATGAAAAATTAAAAATTTCTGTGTGAATTTTAATCTTGAGTTCAAATTCCTTTTTATATGACATTGTGACGAATATGTTTGTAAAAAAACCAAAGTAGTATATCAGTCATAATGTTAACAAACACTTTTTAGAAATTTAAAATATTTGATAATTTATATATTAAAAATATTTGTGTTACATTTTTAGTTATAAAAAACATTATATTAATATATTCAGTTATGTGTTAACAAATTACTTTACTTCGTTAATACTAGACTGTTTTTTATGAGATTGTTAAACTCTCGATAATTTAATTCAAATGTAATTATACAGTAAATATTTTTATTTTATTTATTATAGATTATCATATATGTAAGTTATTTAAAAAAGCTACATAAAAACTATTTTAAAATATATTTACATTAATTTTGAGTTAGTTAATAGTACATAATGTCTTCAGAAAAAACTTTTACACCATTGAAAAAAAAAACTTCAAGTAATATAAAGCAGTGCCATTTTCTTTAATTCCCTTCATTTTTTTTTTGCTTAGAAAAACTGTTCCAAAAATATAGAATGTGTGCGATTTGACATCAGTGTGGGATGCAAGTTTTTTTTTAATAAAAGATAATACACGTTTAAACTTCGTTTTAATTACAATGTTTTCTAATTAATCAGAATGTTTTAAATATTATTCTATTACACTACATCACATCAAGAACTCTATGGAATAACTTATTTTCATTCAACATAAAATTTGATAATATACTCACTTTCCAAAATTTAACTTTTTATTTAATTAACTAATTACATCATAGTCACATTTTTTTTAATGTACTTAGTACATTTCTAACGTGTTTTGTTTGGCATAAAAAGGAAAACAATGCACAAAGTAAATGTTCGTTTAAAAAAATCTATAGACAAGATTAAAAAATTAAGAAAAATAGAAATATGTGAATTTAAAATGTTAATAATAATCTCACTTAAAATTTATTAAAAAGTAAGATGCTTTTAAAATTTCTTAAAATGCAATTTTTTAAAAGTAGTGAGCCCAAATAACCTCAAAGGCCCATGTAGCACGAACCCGAACAGGGAAACCCTATTTTGACTCAACATTATATATTTCAATTGTCCTCAAACCAAAGCCCTAGTTTCATTTCTCTTCTACTTTGCAAGTAGCAACAGCAGCAGCTTCTACTCGATCCAGCCATGGCTGCTATGGATACCGGCGTTCAGGGTTGCATCTTATCCGTTTTAATTCTCCACGACGAGGAAATTGCAGTCACGGTTAGTTTACTATTTCCTCCTACCCTTTCTTCTTCAATTATTATTTTCCCTCAATCGTAGATCTCAATTTCTGTCTTCCTTTTTAGGCCGAGAAGATCAACGCTTTGTTGAAGGCTGCCAATGTCTCCGCCGAGTCCTACTGGCCAAGCCTCTTCGCCAAGCTCGCTCAGAATAAGAACATCGAAGACCTCATATTGAACTGCGGTTCTGGCGGAGGTGCCGCCGTCGCCGTTGCCGCTCCCGCCGCCGGTGGTGCTGGTGCCGCTGCTGCAGCACCCGCCGCTGAGGAAAAGAAGGTAAACGGTCTTGAATATATTGTTTACTCTGTGATGCTTACGAATGATTACTTACGTTTTGTTTTGCTGAAACCTAACAATGTTGAAAATGCTGTGAGATTAGTGATGTGATTTTGATGTGTAATGATAGATACAGTTTAAAAAAACTCAGCATTCGGTTGAATATGCTATTGTGAGTCAATCTTCCCATCATCTAGGAGAGGAATAATTGCATATTAAGAAATTTTATCTTCAAACATTTGATTTTTTATGTACGCATAGACACGCCCCCACAAGATTCAACCAAAAAAGGAACTGTAACATGATGAAAAAGACTTGTGTGTTAGGGCATAGTCGGCTTAGCTTTACTGGGTATTGTATATTTGATTATACTTTGTTGAAAGTTTCTGGCTGTCTTTGAGATTGGCCTTGATAGCAGACCCAGTTAGAGTACATGGGATCTTTGTGGACCTTTTATTTGGTTGTCATATCTTAAAGTTCTTTGGAAAATTGATTAAAACTAGCAATTTGAATGGAACTAGTTGCTTTGATTTGTGAGTTTATCATAATTGGTGTTATCTTTTTGTTTTTTAAATGTAAGCCACGTTTTGAATTTGAAGGAAAACTTGTTATGATCTTCAGCTATTGAGTTAAGAAGGAAAGCTTACATTCTTTTATAGATAATGGCTATGGTTGAAATTATGTTTTTTCTAACAATATATATAGAAAGGAAGGATCACCTGAATATTGTGATAGCAATATGTATTGCACAGACATTTGATTAGACTTAAATATTGAGTGTTAGCAGTATGCACCGCACAGATATTTTATATCTTTTTTTAATTTTCTTGTGTTTATTATTCAAGTTGACCTCTTATTTATTATTTATTCAATGTTGCTTTCAATTTGTGTTTACAGGAAGAAGTGAAGGAAGAAAGTGATGACGACATGGGTTTCGGTTTGTTTGATTAGGTCTTTTTAAACAGTTGTAGCCAGTTTTTGAGTATTTGAATCTGAAACATGTTTTGTTCTATAGAATTTTTATTGATGAGATTCTTAGCCGTGATTTTTGGTGGGTTTTTAATATATCTGTTGCAATTACGTTTCTGATCAATCTATTTATTTTATTGTTCTACTTTTCACTAGTTATTGCATGTTGAAAGATATCAGTTGGTTTTCTGCGGAATGACTGGTATAAAATGAATATCGGTTTAGTATTTAGTGTGGTAGTATCGAACGCAATACTCTTTTTGAGGTGTAATGTGCACTTAAATATTTTCAGTTCGAATACTGAATTATACCTTACACCTTACCCTCGATGTTGTGTCGTCTGATTTCTCTTAAATGGAATTACTGTATTGAAATTTAAACTAATAACACGAGTCATTTTGGTTTGGGTATTCGCTTGAGGGTATTTTTTTTCGTGTTTTTATATAGTTGATGTTGATGTGTATCAAAAAAACCCTACATCTGTGTGTATAATATCCCATCCAAAGCGTCCTTATTATTGAAGACTTTCATTTTATGTGTAGGATTCTGTTTCTAGTTATTCGATGTAGCTGACAATGGTACGTTTAATTTTAAATATTCTTGTTTATTACTCTTAGACGTTTTTACTATGGTTATTCGATATACTATACAAGAAAATATGGAAGTATTGTACTACGTTAGGGTTATATTGATGAAAAATGTCAATAAGATGACTTTAAAATACATTAAGTTTGTGAATAAATTTGAGGACTAATATATTTGAAAGGCTAAAATATAAGAAATGCCGGAGGAAAGCAATTTCAGAGCCTAAAATATTAGCTGAATTAAATTTTAACCAAGTAGGAGTGGAATTTCTAAGAGCAGGCTTTGTAATTGTGCGTTGGTAGATGAAGAATCTTAATTGGGGTTTCTAGGGTAGTTAAAAATCATATACAAAAGCATGATGATTTCAACTTCTACCAATGTGTTAAGTTCAACTAAGGAAGTGTAATTTTTTTCTGGACGGCATCTTCCTGCACTTCTGTAGTTTGAAAACTATAAAAATATTTTTTTAAAATTTATATTTTTGATTATATAATCTATTTTTTTATTTTAGATTACACAATTTTAAGTATAAAAAAGATTAAACCTTTTTATTTTAAAGTATATAATTTTGAATATAAAATAATTATATTTCAGATTATTGATTATATAATTTGAAATTTAATTTCTTTTATTTGAAATTGTATAATCTAGAATAGATTTTAAATTACAGAATTTAAAAGTATAATTTTTTTATATTAAGTTGTGTAATTTGAAATATGATTTTTTTTTTAAATTTTGACTTATATCATTTAAAATATTTTATATTCTGAATTTTAAAATATAAAGAATTGTATTTTAAATTAAACAATAATAGATACAGAAAAGGAGAAAAGAATAATAAGTATAGAAAAAGAGAAAAGAATAGGTGTAGAAAAAAGGATCCTTACCCATCTCATTTTCGCAATTGCTTCCAACCTTTTCCCATTCTCTTCATACACATTCACATTATATCATTTCATGACAAAAGTTACACATTTCCAAATAGACATTTTGAAAACGAAAAGATATTTCAAAATAAATAACTTACAATTAATCTATAACTACTGTCCATAACAAAGTTCGTACTTAGGGAGGTTTTCAAATTATTTAAAATTTGTTCTAAAAAGTTCCTGAATCCAAAGTTGGGAGAAAGCTTTGGTAAAACAAAAATTGAAATTGGGACAAAGCTTTCCGAATACAATATTCCATAACACAACTTAAATTATTAATATAAAGCTTTTAATTATCAATTTCGAGTTATATATTTTAAATTTTTTGTTTTCAATTTTTTCTATCATGCTTGTAGAATATATAATGTGAAATTTATTTAATAAATCTTACATCACGTTAACATTGTTTAGAAAGTGTTAAAGATTTTAAGGGATTATTTTATTCATTCTAATACGGGAGGTATACAAAAAAGATAAAAGTCTTTGAGCATTTGTGATTTATGATTGACGTGATTTTTCCTTCCATTCTTTTTACAAGAACAGGAAACTTCCACATCGCCTCTCCCAAATTCATCTTCCTACATCATATAATGAAAACAAACACAGAGTTAATCTTAAGCATTCGGATAAGTAAATTAAAAAGCTATGTAAACAATATAGGGAGATATCAATAAAATGAGTGAAGATTTGATGTCTCAAGTGAATATAGCGGGTCTTTGAAGAAGGAACTTCTTCCAGAAAGAAAGAAACGGTTAGCAGAAGACGGTTAAGTCATATCCTTGAGGGACAAGTGTTCTAGCCACTTATTTAAATGTATGCTCGGTTTAACGAAGCATTTTAAGTTTAAGTGATTATTATATATTTATACTGCTAATTTAGTGAGTCTATATAGACATGATTAATGAACTACATTCAATCATGAAATTTTGAATAAATGTCTCATCTAATTCATTACCAATCAAATTTTAAACATGCTTTTGATATGTTTAAACAGTCCATTCTCCCATAATTATTTAAAGCAATGAGAACTTTTTTTACATAAAGACATGACAAAATTTATTTTACATTAAAAAAATAAAGTACTCTTTTAAAGAAATTAATAAAAATCATCTTAATTGAACAAGAATTTTAGGTGAGCTTAGCTAAAAAGTATAAACATGTTTACAATGTTCGATGAAAAAGATTATTTAGATCTCACGATTAGTATCATACATATTCTATAACATATAAACAAATTAAGGTCAAATGTCATTTATAACTTTAAAGGCCAATTTGACCTTTTGTTTAATTTAGTTTAGTATTTTATGTTTTCATATACAATAAAGAAAACAGTGGAACCACTTTTCTTTTTGGAATTTTGATGCCAGTATCGTATGACACGAAACTTGATTCCTGGATTCAAGCATTATATTATGGAATTTGTGTAGTTGTAGAATTTTTTAAGTTTCTCAGATTCATTATCGTGTCATGATGCTCAAATTGATTCCTTTATTTTAAAACTATTCAATAAACTCATAATTTTTTCTTATTTTAACAAAGCTGACTACAATTGATGTAGATAACTCACCAAAATAAAACTCAATAAAGAAACTATAATACAAACACTAACAACCCAAGTTACCTAACTTAACAATAAATTTTTATTTTGGTTACTTGAAAAAAGGACCAATTATTTTCATTTTTAAATCCATACCTTTTTTTTCATTAAAATTTCAATGGTAAAAAAAAAAAATCTCAATATCCAGTTCTCTCAGTCAATTTATTTCAATTAAAATTAAAAAAAGTTTGTATTCATAGAAGAATTATCATTATTCGTTATTAATCAGTAATCAGTCCTATGTCTGCACATTAGAAAAATATTTTCTTATTGTTTACTAATGTAAAACTTTACCGAGTGGATCGGCCAATGTTTGAATACTTTACCATTTTTTTTAGCTTTAAATTTGATTGACGTCATTATATAGAAATAATGCATCTTTTTTTAGATATGGTTTAGTATTTAAAAGATAACATAATTGTTTATTGTTTTTTTTTTGTTTTACTTTCTTTGGGAGCAATATAAAAAAAAGCACTTGATTTTGCCCCTTCCTGTTACTTACCTTCTTAAAGGAAACAAGGGATGTAGGATGTTGTGAATAATATATGGCATGTTTTATTATTAATAATATTTCCCCTTTGACGCGCTTGATTGATACATGGGCATGTTGTAGTAGTTGTTGGACTTAGCACTTGAGTATGAGTGAATAAAACGATCCATGTGACAGTGAGGTGCAAAGGGGCGTCACCGTGATTTTGGATCCACAAATCAATTCAAACCTCTCTTTCTCTCCACACTGCCTCCAATTCTCAATTCCGAATCTCGCCGCCGCGAAACCGCCGAATCGTTGGAGCTGAGACGCCCCACGCTATGCTGCCAGCTGGCTCGGCGCTTTCGCTCGCTGCCAACCTCCGATTGCGAATCGCAGGTTTGCTTTCGAATCCCTATTTAATTCTCTCATTGCAATTGCATGTGCTCACCTTTTGATCCAACGCTCAATTCTCTGTCGTTTCTTTTTAGGTCTTTTATGTTGTTTTCATGTTTGCATGCTTGGCTTTCTCCTGTGATATGCTGCTTCGGTTCTCGTTTTTTATCCTCGGTGATTGCAGATGACAAATCGTGGCCGTTCGCCTTGGATGTTGGCCGTTTCTTATGATCTGACTGGTTAAAATATCTGTCTTTTTCTGTAACATTATTATTTTAATTTGAAAGAAAAAATGGCAGTAACTTTATTGCTGTTATTTGCTGCATACACTAAAATTTTACATTCGATGCTGTAACGTGAGTAATTACTCGTATTGATCTTAGTGTCGGTGGATTGGGATTACAGTGGAGAAGTTGTTATTTAGGGGCACAGTTATGCCATGGCCCTCTTTGGATTTCGCGTAATTTTTTTTTAAACACTGAATTGAGAAGATAAAACGAGTTGAGGTTGTCTTCTGAAGTGAAATCAACTAACGTACTTGAGTTTTTAGGGATGTTAAATGAGAGGATTTCTATAAAGGTTAGCTGCATAAGTTAATTTTAACTCATGGGAGAAGCGCAATGGATTTTGTTTCATACGTTCTCTTTTTGTAAGTGTTTATGTGGAAGTTTTTCCTTACCAGGGCCTAATTAAAGTTTGTAAGGAGATTGGGAATTGAATTGAGAACAGTGGTGGTTCGTACGGGGATGCAAACCATTCTTCCTTGTTGTTGTGTGACTCTATGAGCACTGTGCTGCGTACTTTTTTGATGAACCGATTTGTTTGTACACTTTCTCGCAGATTGATGTCGCAGCTATTTAGTTCAAAGTTGGTTGGTGCAGGATTGGTGATGTACACTCACTGAACCAAGATGGCATTCGTAACGAAGATAAAATGGGTTGTTCTTTCTGTAGTCACTTTATCTGTGGCATCTATCATCATTCATCTATCTTTGGCAAAGTTGTGGTCTGTTAACTTAGTGCAGTATAAAGCACTACCCCTTCTTCCTGAAGATTTTGGGTTTGTGTTGGGTAGACAGGTTAGTCTTTAATATTTTTTTGTATTTACCGCTTGTGTGTGCTAATGTGTTTTTGAGTTTGACTCAAGTTATTTTGATTTTATTTGCTCCAAATGATACAGGTTATAAAGAATAAGAAGCTATGGGGTCCCATTGAGTCTTTGGAAACATTACAACCTAATGCGGATGCTAGAAGCAATTATTCTGGTAATAATTTTGGTCAAATTTCTTAACTTATTATGTGGGAGACATGGGAGGAATGTAAATGTGCAATTTAGATTTCTAATTACGTGATAAGTGGGTGTGACTTAAACTATCATGAAGTGTAAAAATAATTTTTATCATTATGACTTGTTTTTTGGTTTTTTGTTTTTGTTTTCCTTTGTTAAGATATTATGTTATAAACATAAAATAGATTAGGGAAATGTCTGCTCCATGTGATATCGGAGACATTAAAGTTTTTCAAAAGTATTACTTTCATATTTTAAATGATTTTGATTTTAATCTAGATTGAAACATTTTTCATTTGAGTGTTATTGAAGTGGTATTGGGAGTAAAATTAAATTCCAACAAAGGCTTTTCTTGGGAATGGATAATTTAAAGAGGTAGCCTTTGGACACAATGTCGCATGTAATTTAGATGCTGTGATAGAATGAGCCATCATGATCAATGAATGAAAGAGGCTGACTAAAATTTGGTCACTGATGATGTTAGATAAATTTGTTGATTGAAGATTTGTCATCGATCGGTGTGAGACAGATTTGTCGCTGTAAGATTTTGTCGTGGACACTAAATGATCAATCAAGTACTTGAGAATGATTGGATAAATTAACCGTTTGCGTGGTTTCTAGTTTATGGAACCAATATTTGGTGGGTTTTTCAGTGTGTGACAAATTTTAACAAGAGAAAAGACATGGACGACTGCAAACTAAATATATTCGTTGGAGATTTGCCCCTGAAGTGAAGTATAATGCTAATATGCAATCATTGGATAAGCTGACAATCACAGAGAAAAATGTCAATGTAAAAAAGGGTAGTTGTGATGTAGTTATTGTTGTATGTACGCAAGCGAAATGATGCTAATGGAATCAAATAGTGTTGGTTCCATTGATGTTTGATATTTCCGTTGATAGGAAATTAGAAGGGTAGTTTTGGTAGAGTAATGCCAGCACAAAAAACTATTAAAACTATATCTGTCTAGGAGTTACAAGTTGGTGATGGTTACCAGATCAAATCTTACTTGTGGGTGGCGCTACCTAAGAATTCGAATTAAAGTTAGTTTCAGCATATTGCGGTCCTTCGTCTAATGCATGCTCAAATCCAGTTATTTATAAAATTGTATTTTGAATTCAAAATTGCAAATAATTTTTAAGAATTGAATTAGTTATTTTTTAGGTATATAAATGACACTTAGGGTGAAGAACTTGGAGCTTGCAATTCATGAAACACTCCCTCAGATTTACACTCTCTAGGATTCCAAGTAGTTAGCTCGCCTTACATTTTGCATTTCCTTTAATTTAACATTTTCATCAACGCAATCTTAATTCCTTTACTTTTTTGGCATCTTCATTGTTCTGGCTCTTTAATTTTCCTTTACTTTAATTTCTCCTTCCGTTTTATAGAGACTTCACCTTTCTGCACTTTTACTATTTCTTACTGTTTTGTTTTGTTTTCTTTTAATTTCAAAGAATATTATCTGGCGTGCAACTTTATTTTTTAACACTCTTTATGTTTCTGGTATCTTACTTTATTTTCACATTTAGCTGGTCTCTCTTTTCAGGTCCATTTACTTCCTTCACCTTTTTTATGCTCTTTAATTTCCTGTTAATTTCATTTTCCTGTCATATATTTAAGGCTTTTTTATCAATCTAATTTTAGGTCTAAAGTTTATTTTTCTTTGCCACCTCATCTTTTCTGTCAACCCATCTCTCCACCATTTTGTATCAGACTTTTTCGTCACCTTGTCAAAATTGTGGTTTTTCAATGTCAAAGGCTTTGTAGAACTTGATACTCAAAAGGTCACAACCCAGATCTTTTCGGTGTAAGAATCTCAATCTCTTGGACAAAATTTCACCAAAAAAAGGTTGGCAATTCATCATTGTTGACAATCGACAATATATCTGACAAAATTTCATTGCCAATACTATAACCTACACAATTGAGCTTGACTTAATACTAAATTGGGGATTTTGATCTTTGACAAAATTTTAACAAAAATAAAGATTATATTTTCTTCATCTTTTGTACACGTGTTGTTTTCACATCAAGTTTGTGTTTCTTTTATTTGCAGTTCCAAAGGAGCATAGCAATGGTTTCATATATGCAAAAGTGTTTGGTGGGTTTGCGAAGATAAGATCATCGGTATGATATACCAGACATGTATTCTTTTTGGGGGTTGTTAAAAAAATATTTTCTATTACTGTTTGTAGTTTAACAACATTCTTCTTGTTTTCATAGATCCCCGATTTGGTTGCTATTTCTAGACTTTTAAATGCTACTCTTGTCATTCCTGAAATTCAAGAAAGTACTCACTCAAAAGGAATTAGGTATGTGCTGCAAGTTTTCTGCTGCCATTGTCCATTAAATATTAGTATTTTACTGCTGTGGTGTATATATAAAATTTATTTGTTTTTGAAATTTTATTCAGCTCAAAGTTCAAGAGTTTTTCCTATCTTTACAACGAGGAGCAGTTCATAGCGTATCTAAAAAATGATGTAGTTATTGCAAAGAGCCTGCCAGAAAGTTTGATGGAAAGGAGAAAAAGAAATGAAATTCCTACATTTAAGCCCACAAGTTCATCTTCTCTAAACTTTTACATCAAAGAAGTTTTACCAAAGCTAAAGAAGTCCAAGGTTATTGGATTAGTTATTGCCAATGGCGGAGCTCTACAGGTATTTTAATATTCTTCTATGGTCAATTAAAGTTTATTTCGTTGTTGCAAACTTTTGGATATCATTCAGACATGTCATCAGTTATTTGCAGATACCAAAATATTATCTATACTGTATATAGAAGACAATTAGTGAATTATGTCATTTTTAATGTTATAACTATTTTTAGAACTTTGAAGCTTTCTGGTAACTTCGAAATCTTGTCATGGCCTGCTTTTTTATTTTTATTTTTTGTGTGCACCGACTTCTTTACCAATCATGGACTTTGGACTTCCATCCATATACTTTTTTTTTTTTTTTTTTTTTTTTTTTTTTTTTTTATCTGCTTCCATCCATATACTTATCAGCTTAACATTTTATTGAGTGCGTCATTCATTATATTTTTATTCCTAGCAATTCATCGTAGACTTTGGACTTTGCATGTTTTTTCTTT
>Ga0209489_101921_pt1 | contig 42766 bp, 29 predicted proteins | sample SiratrowhiteBW_FD_187527 | JGI IMG/M metagenome (GOLD analysis project Ga0209489, IMG submission 187527) | Root nodule microbial communities of legume samples collected from California, USA - Siratro white BW (SPAdes) (version 2) | ecosystem: Host-associated > Plants > Roots > Nodule | place... | reverse complement strand
GAATGAATTATAGAGTAATGACTGCACATAGCAACTGATCTTAATGCTAATTAAATTAATCTGGTAACTAGGAATAGAGCTAGATACTTTAATTTATGAAATTCAATGCTAGAGAAATCAGGTTGAATAGGCTTTTATTTGCGCAGATTGATAATTGGAAAAGACAATATTAATTAAATTAAGGGTATATGCGAAGGAGAATATTATTATTCAATCCCAAGGTTTTAAATATCTTTGTTAAATTTAAATCACATTTTAGTTGTTATTTAATTTTATTCGTTCACGACACAAACATCAAACTGAATCATTAAATTTTATTCACAAAGCCATGATACAGATTTAATCTCCAATTATATATTCTGTTCCCTGAGGATACAATTCTGGACTTATTGTCTATATTACTTGCACACTCAGTATACTTATTGTTGTCACTCCTGAATAACCCATTGAGTATTCTTGACACAAGCCACTCCTGACTTACACCGATTATTCTTTGGGCTCATAGTCATTCTTACTAACCCTTTAAGTATTCTTTACACAAGTCACTTTTAACTTAATTGAGTATTTTTAACTCCAACCACCATTGGCTTAAAGAGTATTCTTTTGGATAATGACCACTTTTTGTTAACCCCGTCTAGAAGTATTCTTTCCCAAGTCACTCCTGGCTCAACTAAGTATTCTTTACCAAGCCGCTCCTAACTTAACTAAGTATTCTTTGTCCTTTAGCCACTCTTGGCTAACATACAACAATGGTAGGCTTAAATGATTGTCTAATCATAATAGAGAGTGATAGCGTCTTATAGACGAATACACAATTTAAATTTTCTTTTCTTATACAAATCATCTTGTTCTCAAAGAGAGGGTAGCATCTTTCAACATATATAATGGATAAGTCTCTCTCCTAAGTAGATGGAAACACACTCTTAGTGTTTTCCATGAAGTTATTATAGATCTTAGTATTTTAATTGTGTTTCTTCTTTACGCTTGAGGATCCTTTTATGAAGTTGTGAGGTTTGCATTATCATCTCTGATCAACATTTTTATATGGTGCAACCTCTACACTCTTGATTTAGAGGAGTGTTCTTGACAACAATTTGGAATGATATCTCCTATTTGTCTTGATGAAAAAATTTAAATAGACTCTAGAAGAAGGTAGCCATTAAGAGGTTATTTATAGTCATTGAGCAACTTCAACTTCTATGCATGTCACTTTGCATGAGTTTTAATGTGATTGTTGCATTTAATGCAGCTTTGGTTTACACTTTTTTTCTTCACAACATTGTTGATAACTGACAATGCTTATTTGACTAGGTAGCATAGCCTTTTGCACCAATTCATGTTTAAGTGCATACTGTAAGGGTAACTAGTTGGGTCAAAGTTGAAAAGCTCTATGTCAGGAAAAGGAAATTAATGAAGAAAACAACTTTAGCTCATGTCCTGAGTAATCTTTGGTATTTATACAAATATAGAATAAGCATATGATTGAAGTGTGATGTTAGCTTAGTCTATGCGTATCTGTTTAGTACATGTTTTACTTGTTTATAAATTTGTTTTTTGCTGTACAGTCATTATGGGCTGAGACTATGAGCTAATCCAACTTATAATAGGCTCAAGTTAAGTTTAAGAAAAAATTGAAATTTTATTATGAATCAAAATAAATTTAACTCATTTATACTAAAAGTTAAATGGATTTAAGTGAGGTGGTTGATAATTGAGCAAATTATAAATTAAAAAAATAAATCACATAATATCTTTGGATATTTAATTTATTTTAAATCTTTTATCAGATATGCATTTAATATTTAAATTGAGTTTTCATTAATTATTAAACATTGACTTTTTTTATATTTAATTTAAAATAGTTTAGAAGTTACACTTTTTTTATATTTTTAAATTTTAGAAAATCACGAAGTTGTAGTGAACCCACTTCAATTATAAAGTTTCTAACTCACTCTAGAGTGAATTAGATACTGCCAATCCTCGAAGCCACACCCTAGAAAATGGTTATGTTACTCACTACGTTACCTTATATTATTTGGCTAGTGCTCTTTTTCATCGATTCGGCCAAACAAAAACGCATTTGGTGTTTTAATGTCCGTGACAGAAGACATATATGTAATGTCGTGAAGTATTGTTTTAGTTGTTGTGTGCACTAGTGAGAGTTTCGCAGTCAAACACTACTAAATAAATATCTCGTACCACCCACGCGTACAATAGGTGGTACCCCACGTGCACTTGTGCTATGAATTATTGCAGCTCTAAGACGAATCCCCAATCGATTTTGTATATGCATGTGTATATATAACTCCAACAAAACTGAGTAGGGAAAACGCTGAAGCCAAAAGTACCCCTCACTTCGCCGCATCTGTTCACTTCCTGTTTTATCCCTACCTTCCTACCCTTCATCGTCTTCTCAACAAGGTAGATTCCTTACCTCTTTTTCTTGTTCTGTTTTCTTTCAATCTTGTGCTTTTTCTTAATCTACTTAGCCGTTTTAAGTGAACTTTCCTACTTTCATTTCAAAAATTTCGTTGCTTGAGTATTGCCCTTGTTGATTTTCATTTTTCACTACATTCCCAGATGCATGCATGGTTAAGTTTGGCTTGGTGACTGGTTTGTTTATGCAGATTTGGGGAATGATCTGTTGGGTTTCCTTCTGATTGTTTAATCAGTAGGAAGAAAAAAAAAATTAGTCGACTTTTCTTCTGGGTAGTATTGTGGTGAGAGAAAGTACAGTTTTTTAGGATAATGGCGGGTTGTTTTTCAAATTTTGCTGTGGCCGGTGTTGCCAATGTGAAGCAAGAAGTCTTTTTTGGGAATCTGGGGAATCAGGAGGCAAATTTGGTTAGGTTGAGTTTCAGGGGTGTGTTGAATAAGGCTGCATTTCAAGTTCTATGTGGGAGCAAGTGTGGTAGATCATCTGTGCCTATGCAAAAGAAAAAAAGGTTTCTTGTAGCGAGTATGTCGCAGCCGTCGGCTGAATCTCAATCTGTTGTAACTTCGATAGGATTTTCCCAAGGGGGAGGTGCTGGTCTCCTGAGTAAGGAGCATGTGACTCGAGTTAATGAGTCAGGCTCGGAAATTGAGAGAAATGATGATAATGGAGTTGTATTAGATAGCAGTGGTGGGAATGGAAACTTTGGAGGTGGTGGAGAGGGGGATGGGAGTGGTGGGGGTGGGGGTGGTGGTGATGATGAGAGTCATGACAATGAAGAGGAGGAATTTGGGCCAATACTGAGATTTGATGAAGTAATGAGAGAGACACAGGCTCGTGGAGCTACTCTTCCTTCAGACATGATAGAGGCTGCTAAGAGTGTGGGAATCCGTAAGGTGCTTCTACTTAGATATTTGGACCTGCAGGTACAGTTTCTAAATTTTCCCCTATCCTTTCCAAGTTGTGATTATGTAACTGGTTATGAGATGTAAAACAGGATCACCATTACCTTAGACTTTAATACTGTTATATTTACTGTTTTAATTGCAGGGATCCTTTTGGCCTTTAGGATTTTTGATGAAATCATGCTCTATGCTTCGCAATCGAATGTTAGCTGATCCATCGTTTATTTTCAAAATTGGCTCAGAGGTTGGTTGGTCTTGTCTTGTAGTAATCCTAATGTTTACTTTTCGTATTATTTAATGGCAGAACTGCACTGTGTGGAGCTATCCAACCATCTGACTGTAAGTATTCACCATTGGCAATTATGGTACTAAAATAGTTTCCTATGTAACAAGGTATCTATATATTTAAAAAAATTGTGCTGATGACTGCACCCCTCATGGTAAGCTATAAGTGAAAATAATTCATATTCATGTAATGTGGACATAGTTGGATAATTTTGGAAGTTTGCTATGTATTTATGTAACTTTTATCTTACATGATATGCAGATTGTCATTGATACATGTTGTGCTACTTTTGCTGAAGTTCAAAAGAGAGGCAAAGACTTTTGGTCCGAATTTGAGTTGTATCTTGCAGATCTTCTCGTTGGGCTGGTTGTTAATGTTGCTTTGGTAGGCATGTTGGCACCCTATGCTCGAATAGGGAAACCATCAATATCTAGTGGATTCCTTGGTAGAATGCAGAAGGGTTATGCAGCCTTGCCTAGCAGGTTTCTCATCATACCATTAACATGGCATTGTTTTCCTATGTCAATATTTTTATATCTTATGTGTATATGTAGCCAATAATTGTCCACTAAAAAAGGCATGGAAGTAACGTTTTCCCTAAATAACAATTATCCATATAATTAACAATAGTAAGACCTTACTTGCTTTGTGTCTGTGGAGTATGAAGAAGCTTTCTCCTAAGTTTCTATTTTACTCGCTGTACGCAGTGTATTTGAAGCAGAAAGGCCAGGATGTAGGTTTTCTGTGCAGCAGAGACTTGGAACATACTTCTACAAGGTAATGACTGAAATCATTTCATTTTTCAACCAAGATTGGAAGTTTCTGTTGTGCAGTCATTTTTTAACTTGTATTTCTAATTCCAGGGTATAATGTATGGAGTTGTTGGATTTGCATGTGGTATTATAGGCCAAGGCATTGCAAATATGATCATGACAATGAAGAGGTACGAGTTTCTATCCTAGAGTTTATTTTACATAATTTGCTTCATTGTAGGCACAATGTAACATGCCCTGTTTAGACACCCTGACCCCTTCCTTCATAGCCCACAAGTTGATAGAAAATTTGTTGGCTCTTATAATCATATATTTGTAATTGGCCTTGTGGATCATCTAATACAATGACATTCTGTTAATAGATAAAATTATGACTGGAAATTAACTAAAGCATTGAGTTTTTTTTGGGTTATAAATGAGCATACCCTTATTATTTTGCTTCCTCATAGTACCTACTTTGCGTTCACAAAGGAGGGAATTTGTTCTGTTAATTACCAACAATGTGCAGGGTAAAACACTGTAGAAACCTAGGTCTCTCACTTAATATAACATAAAATGTTTTATGAGCACACTTTTAAACAGGTGGCACCACATGGTTTACTGATATAGAAACTGATTCTGTTGATAGTGTACCGAAGTTATATCTAATTAAGAGCCAGTGTTCGTACTGGATGATAGTTTATATTAAACTGTGTGAATCCTTATTCTTCTGAGCAATTGATTTCTTACCTGTTCTTGCTGCATACCAGGAGCATAAAGAAATCAGAAGAGGACATACCTGTGCCACCACTTATAAAGAGTGCTGCTCTTTGGGGTATGATGTTCTTTTTTTAAAAATATTGCATGATCTGTGGTTCATCTCTTCTGTACAACTGGAAGACTGCAATCTTTGTCTTCATTTAATTATTAGGAAAGTCTTCTCAATTTTAAGCTTATTATCTTGTTAATAACTATGAATATAGTTACGAACGAGGTCAAATATTATGCCCTTTATTCATATCATTAAAGGATACAATGTATCATATTAGGACTGCAAATATTATTTTGAAACATGTTTTTCATATGAATGTTTAAAACCAGTTTATTGATATCTAGTTATATTAATTTGGTATAGTTCGGAAATTTTGACTAGTCTACTTAAAACTGCCTGGTTCAATTAGAGTGGTAGTAAATACTAGGCCCTGTTTGAATAATTTTTTTCATAGACACTTCAAAGAAAAGAAAATATGAAGATAAAATGAATTGAATTTTTCTCATAAGCTAAAATTGACTTTTGAATTTTTATAGAAGTTCTCATATAATTTTTTTTTTCTTAAAGCCAAGATGCATAAGTTGTTCTTAACTAGAAAAAACACAATTCATTTTACTTTCTTATGTACTTTTCATAGAGTGCTAATGGAGAAGTTTCTCCAAATAGGCCTAGATATATTGTTATCTCTTTGCACTCAACATTTATAATCTTTTAGTCAGTTGGGAACAAGTGAGAAAAGCACTGGAAATTAATTCATGATCTTTGTGGTTGTGTCCAAAAAAGGAAACTTGTATTGTTTTCTGTCAACCTTAATGCAACTTCTGTCCCCTTCCTTTGGCCCCTCCTACCATTAAAGAAAAAGCTAAAAAGACAAGTCACCATATTTGTATATGAATCTTTCACCATTGAACTCAAAACGTTGCATGTTAATATGCAAATGTCGCATATTATCAATTTGTAGCCAAAAAGGGTATACAAATCTTTGTACCATTTGATATTGGTTCAAATGTACAATGTGGATTGCCAACATTTCTCAAGCTTTATTTGACGTTTTCTGATATTTTTGTATTTTATTCCTTGTTGTAACACATTTCCTTGCTCCCTGAACCTCCATTGTAGGTGTCTTTCTTGCTGTTTCTTCCAACACGCGATACCAGATTGTCAATGGACTGGAACGTGTGGTTGAAGCGTCACCACTGGCAAAGCAGGTTCCCCCAGTTGCTCTGGCTTTCACAGTTGGCGTGCGTTTTGCCAACAATGTGTACGGTGGCATGCAATTTGTTGATTGGGCTAGGTGGAGTGGGGTGCAATAACTCCTTTATCCTGTTATGTATTATTCTAGTCACGTAGATGTGATTTTCTAGCCAATCACTATGAATTCGCAGATTTGTGCTACTTGCTTAAGGTTGCATGGTTTGATGTAGAAAGATTTTGCTTCTGGGATTATAAATGTTATCAGGCAATAATTTAGAGGCATGTCATTTCTTCTATATTCTCTTACATCATTTCGGCAACTAATGTTTGAGTGTATCGATAGCACTTCTCTTTGGTCAAGACCTGCATATTTATCCAGGATAACCAAAAGAAACTATCAAGGTGTTTGGATATAAGTTAGAGGAGTTTCTGAAAGTTTCGCTATTGAAATATAGAGCATTTTCCATTGGAAAAGCTCTTAGAAATTCTTCCAACTATAGCAGTCTATGACAATCTGGAAACGTAAAAACACCATGGTCAGTATATAACATGGTCAAACAGCTTAGCTTCCCTGTTACTTATTTTGGTTTATATCAGATTTATTTGTTGAATAGTTTTTTTTTTAAATTATTACGTATGTTTTATTTAATTAGTCTTATTCGTTAACTTTGATTCATGTTCTGTCCATTGAAATGTATCCTCGTTTTGCATTTCAAATCCAATCTCGCAAATAAAGTATATAATGTTCTTTTTTCAAAGAAGTTAAATGATCCAATGGTGAAAATATTTTCCAATCAATCATTGCGTGTGTGAATTTGTTTTAATTTAACTAGTAATTTGAAACTCTGGTTTAACTACCTCAAAATAGTTGGATTCTAGTATTTTTATTTTCAGTGCCAAAGGTAGCCTACAAAGCGTTGCTTATTAGTACAACCGATTTTCTGGTTTATATCTTGAATTTTGCACTTAAAAAGTAGTGCAAAAAGTAAAATAAATCTAACAGTGTATGGAAACGAAGTCAGCCACCTATTTAGATGTTTTAGAAGATGTCAAACTTTGGTGGCCTTTGTGCTATAACTAAGACAACGAACATGATGTTTGGTAAGAAATTAAGCTTGTCAAATGATTTACAAATAGTTAGTACTTATCTATGGTTTGAGAAATACCAAAAAGGAACAAGTAAAAACAAATCATAACTATAACTTCCCTATTCTCTGATAGTAAACCAGTGTCATAAAATAGTTTTGTTATTTGGTCATACGTAACATTATATCTAGCTTATAAATTTGGAAGGTCTTTGCCTCTTTCCTGGCACAAACTACTCCAAAAAAGAGATTTAAATCTTATGACTAACATTGAATTGGGAAGGTAAGGTTGGTTTATAGAATTGTTGATGGAAGAGATGGTGAATGAAAACCATTCTTCAGAAGGCCGTGCTTTAGCACGCCTTACTCGTTCTTGGTAAAGTCTTCAATTGCCAAATGCTTTATGCGTATTCATATTCTTATTAAAATTGTAAGAGTTTCAACGTATGATAAGTCTAAATTTTGTGTTCATTTGGCTTAAGGGAATGAGAAATTCGAGAAGTTGGCTTCTATGAGTTTGATAGCCAACTTAGTGCTATCCTACGTACCCAATACAACATGGACACTACAGTGTCAGTAGAGGTATTCAACATTTGGTTTGGTTGTTCAAATTTTCTGCCATTAGTGGGTCCTTACTTTGCTGATGCTTATACGGGAAAGTTCAAAATGCTTCTCATTGGCAGCATATCTTCCTTTCTGGTAACACAAGCAAATAATCAGAACGCTGCAATTCATTTTTTTCCGTTTCAAATCACACAGACCATGCCAAGTTAAATATTCAATTACAATGCAGCATTTGGTTTAAGAAAATGCCTTTTACTATTACTTCTTGTTACAAAAACATCACTTTGTTTTTTTTTATTAAAATAAGAAATAAAATGAAATCAAGATGACATGTTTATTACAAGTAAAAACAGATATTAAAAGTAGACACTATTATTTCAAAATAGTAGTTTTATCCGGCTCATGTATTGTCTCTCGTGAAGCACACTATCTAGTTCTTACCAAACAACCAGATTGCCCTTGATCTTAATTTCTTAATGCTATTGTTGTTGTGCTTTAAAGTTTAAACCACAATATATAAATAAATAAAGCATAGCTCATGAATCAGGATAAGTATTTGTATAAATAGAAGCACCTATTATTTGTGCTTTGTGCTCTACTACGATATAACTTCTAATCAATGATAACATGACACGGCATAGGATTCATTCTCTAGGTTCTGGAGTATCATCTTTAAGACCACCAACCTGAAGCATCATTTGTGACTTGGTAAAATTAGCTGTTGCTGCCAGTAGAAAACGAAGTGTTGAATTAGGTTCTGAACTCTCATTTTATGATCCACCATAAGCTTCTGAGTCAGAACAAAGGCTCATAAAACATGTTCACACCAATACGTTCAGATGCTTAGATAAAGCTGCTGTGATTACAGACCCAAGTGAAAGGGATAGAAATGGAGAGACTGTTATGATTGGAGATTACGCAGTGTGCAACAAGTAGAAGAACAGAAAGCAATACTAGCTACGTTACCTTCTTGGCGCTGTAGTAATCATGGACCTGCTCCAAGAATAGTAGTTGCTAGGATCCAAAACAAGAGAAACAAGACCAGCTGCATGATTTTCATTTGGATGGAGGTATAGGTAGCTGTGAATAGATTGTTCCTCTCCCATAATGAGAAAAAAAAGAAAACACAAGAAGAAGATTGAGAAAGAGAGCTCGCAGTAAAGTTCTTCAAAAGAAGAGCTCTAATACTGAACTCTCCAGAGAAGAGCATGGATAGAGACCGAAACAGTCTAATTCCACACCCTCCTGACCTAACTTTGTTTGAAAATGAACAAGTCACTACCCCAGAACAATGTACTGTCATATATCTCTGCTATGTCTTATGCTGCCACAACAATATTATACAAAATAAAATGTTAGTTTTCAACAGTGTAACAATTTGCTGCCTAATATAAAAGATACGGTTTACAGAACAAAGAACGGACTAGATTAGAATATATTTTTATCTCTCTTTAACCCATCTTCTTCTGCCAATAAAAAGAACCGACATTTGTGTTGTTTTATTTTGTCTACGACTAGAGTGTGCTTTGTAGCAAGAACAAGTCAAATACTACAACTTAATTATATAATTTATTGCTAATTTTCATTTCTGTCTTTGCATGTAAAATCTTATTGAATCATCCTCGAACATGCAAACTTACTGAATAGTCCCTATGTATGACTGGTAAGTTTCTTATGCATTCGTAATGTGGTTCTTATACATTACTAATTCTTAATTTAGTTTATCAGGAAGTAGAGAAAGAAGCACAATAAAAGTAAAAATTAATTCTTCATTAATTAATATCAAGTACATATTGATGATTTATACAACTACACCTAAAACATTAATCAGATTCTAGAACGTTCTGTTGTCTTGTAGAACCTTAATTTTGTTGGGTTTGGACCTCGTGGGCCTCTTGGGCCTCTTTTGTCTTTGTTACTCCCCACAAGCTGGAGGGTCAAATAAGTTTACCAGTCCCAGTTGGATAGAAAAGTGCCAAAAAGTCGTGGAGGAAGAGCTTTAGTAAAAATGTCAGCCAATTGATTGGAAGACGAGACAGGAAGTAAGCGCATTAGGCCAGCTTGAGACTTTTCTCGAACCAAATGACAATCAATATCCAAATGTTTGGTTCGTTCATGAAAAACAGGATTGGCAGCGATGTATAAAACACTTTGGTTGTCACAATAAAGAGCAGGTGGGTGAGAGCAAGGGACCTTTAAATCTTTGAGCAAGTAAGTAAGCCATTGTAACTCACAAGTGGTCGAGACAAGAGCTCGATATTATGCTTCAGAAGAAGATCTGGAAACTGTGTTCTGCTTCTTTGTCTTCCACGAGATGAGAGAACTTCTAATAAAGAAACAGTAGCCTGTGATGGATCGTCGTGAATCAATGCAAGTGCCCCAATCAGCATCACTGAAGCCAGTCAGTTGAATTTGAGAATCACGAGGAAAGAATAATCCTTGTCCTGGATGACCTTTTAGATACTTTAAGACTCTTATAGCGGTGGCAAGGTGAGAACGAGTGGGTTTGGACATGAATTGGCTTACTTGTTGAGTTGCGAATGAAATATCTGGACGAGTAGTAGTCAGATATAACAAACGCCCAACCAACCGGCGATAGGAGAGAACATCAGTGAGTAATTCACTATCATCCTGATGTAACATAAGAGAGTTATCCATGGGTATAGAGCAAGGCTTGCAACTCGACAATCCTGAGTCACGAATGAGATCAAGACAATATTTGCATTGGCAAAGATAAATACCAGTCTCTGAATGAGCAACTTCAATACCCAAGAAATACTTGAGTATGACAAGATCTTTAATACGAAAATTGGAATGAAGCACATGTTTAATATGAGCCATCTCATAAGTGGAATTACCAGTCAAGATAATGTCATCAACATAGACAATGAGAGTAGTGAAACTAGAATCAGCAGTTTTGACAAATAAACTATGATCAGCTTGAGCTTGCTGATACCCACAAGAGAGAAGTAGGATAGATAATTTTTCATACCATTTTTTGCTAGATTGTTTCAACCCATAGAGAGACTTGTGCAATTTACAACATTTGGGTGTATCGGAGACAGAAACACCTGGTGGAACAGTCATATAAACATCCTCTGAGAGGTCTCCATGTAAGAAGGCATTGTTGACATTGAGTTGTTGTATAGTCCAACGATAAATGGAAGCAAGAGCAAGTACCACTCGGACAGTGGCCATCTTCACGACAGGAGAGAAAGTCTCAAAGTAATGCACACCCTCTGTTTGGGCAAAACCCTTTGCTACTAAAGAGCCTTGTACCTTTCCACTGAACCATCTGGGTGCCGCTTAATCTTGTAAACCCACTTGCAATCGATAGGTTTGACATTTGAGGGAACATCGACAATGGTCCAGGTATGATTCAACTCTAATGCCTCTACCTCAGCTTTCATGGCTTCTTGCCAACAAACATGATGTTTTGCTTCCTGGTAGCTACTTGGTTCAGAATCCGTGGAGAGAGACATAAGGTAGTGAAGGTGAGGGCAAGAGAAGCTACTATATGAAAGAACAGAACTAAGAGGATGAGAACACTTTAAAGATGAACTGGTTGGTTCTGGAGAAAAGGAATTACAATAGTAGTCAACAAGATGAGCAGGTGGTCGCAATTCGCGTTGTGATTATCGTCGTGGAGGAAGTTGAGGAGTTGAGTTTAACGGTGGACTGGGTGATGGTGTTTCGAATGGGAGAGAAGGAGTTGTGGAATCAGAGGTTGAGGGAGAGTGGATAGTATGATGAATAGGTTGGTCAGCGGTTGGATGATTCTATGAGTTGAAGGTAAAGTCATAGGCTCTATAGAAAATGGATCTGCTGAGGAAGTGATTGGGCCATAAGGGAGAGATAAGGTTGGTGGTGATGTTGGACCAGGATTTTTAAAGGGAAAAGTCATCTCATCAAATTGAACATTATTGGAAATAAAAAACTCCTTTGTGTCGAAATAAAAAATAACATATCCTTTAATTCCAATTTGATAACCAAGAAAAATACCACGTCTAGCTCGTGGATCAAACTTGTGGCAGTGAGACACATGTGTAGATTCATAGCACAAGCATCCAAAAACTTTGAGCATCATAAAATCGGGTGATTGTTTAAATAAAAATTCAAAGGGAGTTTTGTTACCAATGATAGGAGAAGGAACCCAATTTATAAGATAAACAACATGTTTAATAGCATATGACCAAAAATGAGTGGGTAAATGAGATTGAAACATTAAAGCCCTTGCCACATTAAGAATATGTTGATGTTTACGTTCAACTCTCTCATTTTGTTGAGGAGTCTCAACGCAACTGGTTTGGTGCAAAATACCCTTTGAAGCCAAAAAGGATTTCAAAAAAAAATTTAGGTCCATTATCAGAACGAATGCTTTTAACTTTAATTTCAAATTGAGTTTCAGCAAACTAGATGAAATGTTTCACCTTTGATTGGACCTCGGCTTTGGATTTCAACAAAACTGTGCAAATATAATGACTGAAATAATCAAGAATGGTTAAGAAATATTTATGACCATGCACAAATTGTTTAGAATAAGGGCCCCAAATATCTAAATGGATCAACTCAAAAATTTTGGATGCTTTGTTCCAACTAGGTAAATAAGATAATCTTCTTTGCTTAGCTAAATGACAAGCATCACATATTTCATCAACATGTCTTGAAATAAAAGGATAAGTTTGACACAAAATGTTCAATCTGTTTTCAAAAAGATGTCCTAATCTAAAATGCCAAAGGTTGGAGGTTGTAATGGGAGTGGCAACAATGTGGTTAACAACGACATTGTTGGATGGTAATCTTGCTATCTGCTAAGTAATAGAGTCCTTTCCACAATTTAGCCAAGCCAATCATCCTCAATGAGTTCACCTCTTGAATTTTGCAAGAATCAAAGGCAAAGGTGAGTGAATAAGGAAGGATAGAAACTAATTTGGAAATGAAAATTAAGTTAAAAAGGAAGAACGGTACATAAAGAACATTATGAAGGACAAAATATAGTGATAACTCAACAATTCCAGAATGATGTGCAATATCAGTAGTCCCATTAGGGAGATGTATGACAACAAGATCTATTTTTGAGTGAGTTTTAAACCAATGCAAAGATGAAGCCACATGGTCTATAGCTCAGAAATCAATTATCCATGAACTAGTGTGTGATTTTTGTGAGTGTGTGTCAATGGATGAATGATTAACAAGATGTGAAGTGAATGTATGTTGGTGTATGTTACCAGGAGATGGACCAGAACTAGTATGCGGTCCATTTTGTGTTAAGTATGTCATATTGACTTGATTGGGTTGAGGATTTTCCACGGATCCTGAAAAAGTAGAACCTGACATGTTTTGCAGAAGAGCCATTAGGCTTTGGTATTGGGCTGGAGTCATCTCGTGACCCGACCCATCAGTGTTGTTCTTTGGCCCTTGCGTTGTGACATTCCTGTGGTCTGGCTTGATGGCAACATGATTTATAGAAGCAAAATTGGAGGTTTGAGATCGAGAAACTCGGGGCTTACCAGGATACCAAGGGTGACCAGGGGGATAGCCGTGTTTGCCATATCAAACATCAACAGTGTGTCTGGTTCATCCACAAAAGGTGCAGAGCTTGCTTGATGAGACCCTACCACCACCTCTCAGAGTACCACCATGACCCTGTCCAAGTGATGGTCGGCGTTGACTGTCGGCAGCATTGATCAAGGTATTAGGCTCTCCAATGATTAGTCTAGAACTCAAGTGTTGTTGCTCCTGTTATATTAACATAAAGAAGACCTTGGTGATTGACGACAAAGGATCCATGAGAAGGATCTGAGAACGTACTACTGAGAATCTCTCATCAAGTTCCTTTAGAAATCGAATGATGAAATCTTGTTGGTGATACGTACGTGCAGAGCAGTTGCAAGAGGATAAAGGACAATAATTGTCCAGTTCTTTCCACACAGTCTTGAGATTGGTGAAATAATCTGTGACGTTTTGAGAACCCTGTTGAAGATCATATATTTCTTCTTGGAGTTCCGCAGATCACCTTGAGAAAACCGTTCTCGAAGATCATTCCAAATATCAGTAGCGTAATCAAAATAGATGAACAGAATTCAGCAACCATGAAATAATCAAGTTGTTGCAACGCTCCCATGATGGATATAAGGGACACTGTGTATCTGGAACAGGAATGCTCCCAGTAATGAAGCCCATCTTATTTTTGGAGATGAGAGTCATCTTGAAAGATCTGGACCAAGAATGATAATTATTTTCAGCTAAAGGGAGTGTGACACTGATAGAAGAGGGACTCTCACTGGGATGGATATAATAAGGGCTAGATGGAATTTAAGGATCATCTGAGGTATTTGGGTGTTCACTAGCCCATGATTTAGAGTTTAAGGGCAGTGAGGAGCAAAAGGTCAGGAACAAACCCTAGATCTGAAAATTTCTGTGAGCGACGAACGGAGGTGCGTGACAGTGGGCAGCGACTTGTGAGTTGTGGCAACGGAGGCGCGACAGTCGATGACTGTGAGCTGCGGGGACGACGAGCTTGTAGGACGACGAACGAAGGTGCATGACGACAACTGTGAGTTGCGAAGACAACCCGTTCAAGCGGCCATGGAGGTGCGATGGTGCGTGTGATCTTCACGAGCGGACAATGCGGTGACGACGAGCTTGAGCGACGATGGTGGCACGACAGTGCGGTGCCAGCGATGAAGGTGTGGTGACGACGTCGTGGTTGAGGTCGGTACTGCAATGAGTTATATGAAAGATGAGAAAGTGGGTAGGTGGGTATCAACAGAGCTCCTGTTTAGGAGCTCTGATACCATATCAAAAGGTAGAGAAAGAAGCACAATAAAAGTGAAAATTAATTCTTCATTAATTACTGTCATGTACACATTGATGATTTATATAGCTACACCCTACAACATCAATTAGATTCTAGAACGTTCTGTTGTCTTGTAAAACCTTAATTTTGTTGGGCTTGGACCTCTTAGGCCTCGTAGGCCTCTTCTGTCTTTGTTATAGTTCTTATACATGCTAAATTTATAATGTATATAATTTTTTTTATATAGAAACAAAATTAAGAATTTATGAAGGATGAAATTATATATTTAACTAATATTTTACACTAGATATAAAATGAATCTCTTACCCTTTGATTAAGAAAATCAGCACAATATATATAAAAAGATAGAGGTATCAAAGTGAGTCAACCAGACTCACACAAGTTGACTTATCGCAAACTAAGTACAATCAAAATATATTGATTGGAGCCACTTCTTTCTAGTAGTACAATTTCCCTATTTAATTTTAACCACAATTAGGAAGTGATATTATAAAGATAGTAACTAAAGTGTCAACTTATATAATTAAAAGTATAAAATAATAATGGAAAGATGATGAAAATATTATAAAGGATTATTTTTTATGGGTTACAAGTCAACCCACGTACAACTTGTCTTGAACTTGTTTAACCCGTGAATTAAGTGAGTCGAGTTCAATTTGACCCACATTTAAAAAAATTATATTTTTTCAACCTAATCTAGCTTGAATCCGTGGTGAGCTAGGTTTGCTTACAGGTTTGAGTTCATTTTGACACCCTAAGGGTCTATCTGGATTAGGGAGTGAAAAAAAGAGACTAAAATAAGGTGAAAGAGAGTGGAAAGTGAGGTGGTTTAGATTAAGGGAAATGAAGTAGAATAAAGTAAGAAAAATAGAGAAAAATTTGTGAAAGTTTGAGAGTGATTTGGTTGAAGTGACGAAAAATAATTATTTATTGATGAATTTGTAAGATTGCTATTTTGCTTTTGTATTTAAAATCAATTTAGAATGAATAATGAAATTTCTTTTATACCCACTAACCACATTTAGTTAAAGCATTATTCTTGTCACTATTCGGAAACTCAATTGAAAATGACTGTAATTTTCTTAACATTATTTATACATGTAAAAGTGTAGAAAATAGATTTTTATAAAATGAAATTGAGAATAAAATAATTTTGAATAAAAATAATAGTAAAATATTGAAATGAAATTTGAGATTTCTTAAAACTTCAAATAATATATATATATTATTCTTGTCACTATCCGGAAACTCAATTGAAAATGACTACAATTTTCTTAACATTATTTATACATGTAAAAGTGTAGAAAATAGATTTTTATAAAATGAAATTGAGAATAAAATAATTTTAAATAAAAATAATAGTAAAATATTGAAATGAAATTTGAGATTTCTTAAAACTTCAAATAATATATATATATATATATATAAAGGTCATATTTAAAGACATAATTAAAAATAAACATACAATGATACAACAAAAGAAGAATGAGAAACATAGTTAATTTACAACAATTGAAAAAAATAACAAAAGTGACAACTAAAATAACACGAGCTCTTCTATTGGAGAGTATCCTTGAAGTAATTACATCTTCGTCGTAGATAGTTAATTCTTTGATGTATCCTTTTGAAACCTCTGTTGACATTGATGCTTAAATTGTTTAATCCTTCTTTAGATTTTGAATACCACCCCAAATTTGTGAAAACATTTGAGCATCATGGTGGATTGGGGGTTTTGGTCTAATGTCATCAACATGGTCGTCAAATATTAGTGGGTCTTCATTATAAGGATGTTGTTCATCATCATGATTGACCCTACCATATTGTCAGACATTGTTGACATTAACAACATTAAATTTTTAAGTTTTTTTTTTACCAAAACAGTGTGACTAGCCTAATTGGATGGATGTATCGATAGATAAGTCTACGTCATAGTGAGCCACGATACGTGTAATAAGAATGTCATACTGAAGAAACATGTTGTTGTCGCTGCATTTGATCATGTTCAGCATGAAGCGATGGAGTCAATTAGTCAAAATATTATATTCTATGCCCACAACATAAAAATGTCTTCATGCAATAATTGTGAGAAATTACTAGCCTGCACACTCAAAATATGCAAGAACATGTAATGCAGAAGTTTGTCACTAATATTCAAACTACTTGCATTTTTAACATTTCAATCGTGCATGTGTGGTCTAATCATAGAACTCAAGGACATATCACGATCATATTGCAGCTCCTTAGGAATGTTTGAAAATGATAATTTTTTTACCTTGATACTTCGGATTACCCATAGTAAACCAATTTGCGTGTTTCACTTTAATTTTTATCCTATTAACCTTAGTAGAGAGGTGACCAACATCTGTGACTTTGAGGCTTGAATCAAATACTCTAATAACATCTTCGTAGTACGGAGATGCAATAGACACAAATTATTCTAAGCCTTGAAATTGTAAATGATGGTGAAAGTAAAGACCTGATTGTGTAAAGTATGGAAAATGCATTAACTTTGGCAGTAGAACTATCATGGTGAAAAACCCTTCCCATATTCAATCATTTGATTGCATTGCTAAAAAATCGTGCTTGATTTAAGATCTTCTTGATACCCGATAGGTTTGGAAGAGGAACTCCTTAAATAGTGGTTGAAGCTTTTCCTTTCCTTTCCTTGATATTTCTCTGTCTTTTACCTGTTGAAGATGAAGCCATCACTAAAAAACTTGAGATATATGAAGACATGAGTCATTACACATTTCATGTTTGTAATAACAATATTTGAAACAAAGCAAGCAACAAAAATGTAACAATATTGCATGATGCTGGTAAAATTAGTACACATTCATTTAAAAGTACTTATGACGTAGGTCATAAAAGATTAAATATTTATTCAAGAAAATAACATAATAGTGGATTTTATGACACCTAATAGATTATGGAATTTGGGTAAAAGTAATTAGATGTAGATGTGTTTTAAAAACAAATAAAAAATCTCAAGGCAACATTAAGAGATATAAGGCAAGACTTATTGGAAAATGGTAAACTGAAAAAGAAGGAATCAATTATGATATCTAAGAAAGATTTTTTTTAGTAATCATGACATTAATAACTCATTATGACCTTGAGTTACATCAAATGAATGCGAAATGAGATTCCTTACTAGTGATATAGAGGAAAATATTTACATGAAATAACATAAAGAATTTCTCTAGTGATGGTGAACAATTACTATGCAAGCTTAATCAATTTATCTATAGATTGAAACAAGCCTCTCACTAATGGTATTTAAAATTTTATAAAGTTATCTCTTCTTTTGGCTTTGAAGAGAACATTATGGACAAAATATATATATATATATATATATATATATATATATATTTACTGACAAAGGTATTTTATGAGATAAAATAAAAAACTTTCCTTTCAAATATATGAGATAGATATCTTATGCCATAAGCATTAAGATCCACACAGAAAGATCTTAAGTCATTTTGGATTTGTCTCAAGAGACCTATATCAACAAAATTTTGAAAAGATTTAATATGAAAATTGTTCACCAAGTGTAGCTACCATTGTGAAGGATGATAAACTTGACTTGACTCAATGTCTTAAAATGATTTTATATACAAAAACATGAAGAATATTCCATATTCTTCAAGTATTGAAAGCCTTATGCATGCTCAAGTTTGCACAAGATCTACACATTGCATTTGTTGTTGGAATCTTTGGAAGATATTAAAGTGATCAAATTGTTTACCACTAGAAAGCTAGAAAGGAAAGTAATGTGATATCTTCATTAAACGAGGAACTAAATGCTCATGTTCGACGAATTGATGATTTGGAAGTGATTGACAACTTAATTCATATTATGTTGGTTGTATTTATACTAGGAAGTCAACTTTTAGGTTGTGAGAAAATGGAGTTGTATCCTGGAGAAATGTTTAAGAGACTTCGACTTTACTATCACTATAGACTTTGGGTTCTATTAAAAATAAGAAAAACACAATAAGGGAGGATTGAATTATTTTTAAATTTTTTTTGACAAATTTTTATAATTATTTTCTTAATAAGTGTAGTCAAATGATAAAATTTGTTTGTCAAACAAACTTAACAAAGATTTTCACAAACTAAGTTCTAAAGATTTATCCTCCTTAGGTTAGAGCAAAATTATAGCATGCAATGTAATAAGATAAAGGAAAGAAGAAACCAGTCAAGATGTTTTTATACTAGTTCATCTAGTAGGATAAACTACGTCTAATTCTCAAACAACTATTTGAATTCCACTAGCATACTAACACTACAAGATATAAGAGTATTCTTTAGGCTCGTAGTCCCTCTTGACTTACCCATACAACTATTGTTTGACGAAAAGTCTCTCCTGACTAACATGTATTCTTTAAACAATAAGCCGCTTTTAGCTTAATACAACTATTCTTTAAATCTCAAGTCACTTTTGATAGATGAAACACTTGCGTCTTTTATGATCTGTTATTTTATTAAAGACTATTGTCGTCTTATAGATGAAGCATGACTATGTTTTATGCTTTGATGTCTTTAGCACTTAACAACAAATTATGAGTGTTGGACTTTTCTCTAACAAATTTATTTCTTGTTTTGACACAAGGTGCATAATTGAAATATTTTATACCTAGGCTTAAAATTGTGAGCTCTATATATAGGTTATTGAAGTTGTATAGTGGAAACTCTCTTACAATCATGTTAAGGAAAACAAATTGATTATTAAGCATGTTAATACTAAATTGATGATAGTTTATCTTTTAACTAAACACATGTCACCTCTAATAAATTTTAAAGATAGTGTAATATGTTACATGATATGATCACCTCTAATTACAATTTATTATTGACAAAGTTTTTATTTAATTTGAATTTCTCATTCATTTTGTGCATACACTTATTTGTTTGGAGAAATATGAGTTAGTTATAATCTAGATTAAATATATAGTTTATTCATTAAAAGTTATTATTAAAATAACTCATATACTTTGATATATGAGAAACACTTACGCAGGTGAAAAATGTGATCGAAGGTTAAAAAATCGTGGCCTTAATTTTAGGCCACAATTTTGAAACTGTGGTGTATTCAGTCGTGGGCGTAACTCAAAGCCCACAATTTTTTTCAAAAAGTGTGGCCTTAGCCTAATACAATAGGCCATGTATTCTGTCAATGCTTAAGCCACTTTTTTTCACCTGTTGCCTTTTCGTCAATGTTTAGGTAATATTTTTTTTGTATTTGCCTTTTCTATAAACATTTAGGCCACATTTTTTTAGTTGTTTCCTTTTTGTTTAAGTCACAATTATTTAAGTGTTGCGTTTATGTTTAAACCACAATTATTCAAATGTTGCAATAAAATTTAGATAATTTTTAGCAACACTTTTATAGATGTGGATTAATCCTTCATATCACATTTGTAATATTTCTAAATAGATTATGAATACATTAAGCCATTAATTCATTTTAAACATTATTATTATAATATAAAAATACTTTAATAAAACTATAGAAGACAATTACATTATTTAATTACATTATTTTTAGTAAATTGTAATTGAATATAATTTTAATAATACTCATAACATTTAAAAATGCAACTAAATGTGCGTAATGTATTTTAAAACATAATTGTAACAATTGAAATATTAAAAACTATACTCCAATGTTGTATAGCACACTTTGAAAATTACAAAAAAGTATAACATGTATATAACATGTAAAAAAAAAAAAAGAAAAAATCAACAAACTTAGTAAATGATCTTCTTCCAATTTATGAAAGTTATAATAAAATATTTCATGATCATCATCATCATCGAGTTGTAGTAGAGGAAGTGGAACAATTGCACTACTTTCATTGCGTAATGCTCGTGTCATCATTTATTCTATATCATTCTCATCCAATTCAGTATTTTGCTTAAGCATGAATTTCATCACTTCCTCCAAACCTTCAAACTTCTTGATCATATCATTTCTTTCAATGACATGTTCTATTTTTAGAGCATCAATTTCTTATTTTTTTCTTGAATGTTGTGGGTGTCATAGTCCTTCCATAATAACGACTTCGGCATATGCACTTGAATTTTCAATGGAACTTTGAAGTTTAGACTATCAACAAAATATCAAAGTTATGAATAAGTAAAATTTATGGAATTTTCAAACATATTTCATAAGTACAAATAAACTTACAATTGCATCTAGTATTTCTTCATCAATTGTTTTTCCCTTTTTACCAAGACAACCTTGTCAAGTTTTAATAAGCATTTCAGCTCTATTAACTTCTTCTCCATCTGATTTGTTAACACTCTAGTAATAAAAAAATAAAAATTAATAGTAATGATATATTATAAATTGAGACATAATCTAATAATACCATACCAATTCAGCTCGAACTCTGAAAAAATTGATCGTTTCTATACTAATGTTGAACAAACCATTTTATAGATAACGTTTGTTTCATGTTCAGCTACCAATTACAGAATTTTTGTGTGCTTGAACTTGGAATCATAATTTTTAATATAGAACTTTATATTGTTTAAATAATATAGAGTTTTAATAAATATTGTATCACTAAATATGTTATTCTCTTCAACCTATAATGCCCTCATGTATTAGGAGTGAGAGCTGGATGCCTAAGAACATTTTATCAAAAATAGATAACGATAACAATAACAAGATGTGGGTTTTTTGGGATTTAATTTTGCTTCTGCATATAAATCTTACGGTATAAACAACATTTCTAGTCTTCTTGTGAGTCATATAGTATTCAAGCAAGCTCGTAGAGATCCTCCTCTATTTCTTCAACAATCTGCCCCCATTTACAACCATGCTCATCTACTTAATTAGTTTAGTTTTAGTAGCAATTTCTTAGCCATTTTACCTCACATTAAGGCTACCCTTCACAATTTTGAGTAAAGGGTTTTGGTATTCTAAAATTTTTCCTTGGCCTTGAAGTAGCACACTCCAGTTGCAGTATATCACTATGTCATCAATATTGTTTGGACTTGCTCTTTGACTCAAGGTACACAACTTGTCCTAGCATTTCTGATGACGGAGTTACACGTTAAAGAAGGTCAATGTGTTAGAAGGTTCTTGCCACGCTCCACTACTCTGCAATAGGTGTAGCTCTCTCATCTCTTAGGCTCTCCAAAAATCAACAATCTTGAAATCTCAATACTACAGTGACTCTCTTGTTTGTTATAGGATCTTCACATCACTTGTATGATATGATAGCCATAACAAAAAAAGCTTTATACATCGTTTTTCATAAACGTATTAAACAGAGGTTTGACATATCCTATGACTTGTTATTTTAGATTCATCACTAACATCGAGAAATATGACACTAATAAATAAACTAAAGGACAGAAAAAAACAGTAACTTATAGAAGAATTTAAACATGTAAAGCGACCTTACATTAGAGAAAGGGTAAACTGAAAGCGATTAGAGAAGAAGGGTTAAATAAGGGTTGTGGATAGTAGAATAATAGTGAGAGTTATTATTATAATATAAATGGAGACATGCACGGACCGTACCAGCATGCACTCACATGATCCTACCTTGAGTTCGACCTTCCAAAACCCCAACACCCATTCTTCAAGAAACACACACATTTTACTATCAACATCCTTCTCACCACCGCCCACCACCGCCCACCACCGCCATGGCCATCGACACCCTCCGTCGATTCTTTCTCCCCTGTTTCTTCCCTTCCAAGCCGCAACCCACCGTCCCTTTCTCCGACAACCATCTCCAGACCAAGAACCGCCCCTCCTCGCCGGCGTCGTCCACGTCCTCCTCCACCGCGGCCTCGGCGGCCCCGCCCCGTCCCTCAAAGTCGATGGTGATCGGCACCATCTTCGGGAACCGGCGCGGGCACGTGTGGTTCTGCGTGCAGCACGACCGACTCTCCACCAAGCCCTCGCTCCTCCTCGAACTGCCGCTCTCCACCGACCACCTCGTACGCGAAATGCGCAACGGCCTCGTGCGCATCGCGCTCGAGTGCTCCGACGCCGCCACGTGTCCCCTCCGCTCCGTTCCCCTCTGGACCGCCTTCTGCAACGGTAGGAAGACCGGCTTCGCCGCGCGCCGCCGCGCCGGAGACCGCGTCCGCTCCATCCTCCGCACCATGCAGTGCGTCTCCGTCGGCGCCGGCGTCATCCCCTCCGGCTTCGCCTCCGACACCTCCGAGGAACTCATGTACATGCGCGCCAACTTCGAACACGTCGTCGGCAACGCTGACTCCGAGTCCTTCCACCTCATCAACCCCGACGAGTGCCCAGGCCAGGAACTCAGCGTTTTCTTGCTCCGATCCCGACTCGCCGCCAGGCGCTGAGTCCGCAACGAGTCCAACATCTTTTCGTTTCGGAGCTTTTTATTTATTTTCAGGTACAGAAAAAAGGAAAGAAAGAAAAAAAGTATGACAAAAACGCCTCTTGGAAAATATAGTTTTTCTTTTTTCAGGGTGATCCCAGAAAGTCATTGGTTTTCTTGATTTTTCGTCGGATTGATATCTTCCCGCAAATGTCATTTGGGTGACCATGGTACATTTTGCCGTGTTAATTTATCGAAGTTATGGACAACATCTTTCAACAGATTTTTTTTCCACAGGGAAGATCAAACTTCTCTCTGATTATGAACTTAAAGAGCAAGGTTCTTTGTTGATCATATATCGCAACCATTAGTGATACTAGTTTATTGGTTTTCTTGATTTTGAACGAATTTTTTTTTTTTTTTTACTAGTAAGATGTGAGTCTTGTAAAACAAATGTTTTTTTAAGAGGAAGGTGATGGGGGTGATTGTGTTGTAATTGTTGCCCATGTGAGTTCTGTGTAAAGTTGATGGGTTTTTCTAGGACTAATCTCATCGCAAATACTGTATTCTTTTTCGCATTTGTCTATAATAATAATGTAACAGGGTTAAACAGGGGATGGTCTAGGAATCTTTGATATTTCGTTTATGCTTTGGAATTTTGAATTGATTACCTTATCAGCTTTGATTCATTGCGATTTCTTCCCATTACTATATAAATCTGCGGTTTTGGAGCTTTTCCGCAAGATTCATTACCTGTTTGGCATGGTATCTGACTCAAAATGTAATATATTTTGCTTTTTAATTCAGAATTTGGAATATTTGACGGTACTGCTCATTATAAAACTGTGTAAATTGCTTGCTGTCAATCTTTTTGGCGACCAGTTGAATATATTTTCGCTTTTGCCAATCTTATGGCATAATTTTGCTTGTTGAGCCATCCCAAACTTGTATTATTTTACTAGCACTGGTGTAATATAATGTAATGTAATTGCAGAATAACAGCTAAGCCTTTACATTTAGGTGTGCTAGATGGGGTCGTAATTGAACCATTCTTTTTCGTTGTACCCATGATTTGAAGATGGTGGCACCCTAGCTTCATGTCCCCAAATCGCTTTTTCATTCGAACCTTCTTAACCCTTGAAAGATCCTAATTGGGGACCAGTCCTTTTTAGGAATTTTACCTGCAACATTTGTTTGCTCTAATTCTGATGAAGGGAGAACTTTAGCAATCATTGATGAAGTTCCAGCACAACAACGATGCTTCGTTTAACTAAAAGCTCATCGAAATTTCCAGCTATCTGTTAGCTAGTATCAGTTGATCAGAGCTTGTATATATACACTTGAAGCATTCCAAAAATGGGGTTACTTCATTGCTCAGTGTTGGAGTTTTAAAGTGCAAACCGCATCACGTGATATAGTCTATGATTGAGGACCACATGTTGGCCCACATTAGGCCAGAATGCAATACAACTGAAAAGTAATCAGAACTGCAATAATTTGGTGTATATGAACATGTTATGTTACATTGATGAAATTCTTCCAGTTCAAGATGTTACAAATAAAAATAGGCCAGCTAAGGTTTATGGTAACTTGTGACTGAAACAGGGAGCACAAAATTATTAGTGGAAATGGTTGCCAGTCAAAGGTGATATTTTCATTATTACAACTGTTTGGATTGCAACAACATCCCCAAATGAGTACAAATCTCATTTTCAATGATGAAAGAAAAGGGTAAGGGCCTTATGAGGCCAACACAGAATAAAGAAAAGAACAGAACGAAATGGAAAGATTTTATAATCTCAAAATCTTGGTCACTGAAGATTTGGCAGAGTGGTTGTTCTTATGGTGTGCACTTGAGTGGCTATATTGGAGGTGGTCAGTGGCAACAAAAGGCCATGTTTTGCGGTATGATTGGAGTGAAGTGATTTTGCTTCTGGTGCTCAAGATGTTGGACGGAAAAGCTGTGGTGAGAGAAACAGACATGTCAGAGGGGATGAATATGTTCAATATGTCATGGAACTAGCTCACCAAACTCTCGATACACACGAAGTTTCTGACTGTCCATTGTTCATTTCATCAAACAGGTCAATCTTAAAATATCCAACCCATTCATTTTTTATTTATCTGGTTGCTGTTCATAAATATGCATGTTTCTCTCATCATGAGTATGTTGTTTGTAAGTGTTCTCATTACAAAACATTGAGAAAATTTATTGGTTAAATCATATTTTTTTAATAAAAAGTTTATCTTAGATATCATTATAAATATTGATATTTCAGTTAGATAACACTTCAAAATCATCAATTATCTAATATCACATGAAACCATATTAAAAAAAACACAAATGATTCAACAAAGTAGAACCCCACAAGTTGTAAAACCAGAGCACTTATAACATTTTTTCTGTCAGAATTGTAATCCAACCAACTTTAGAAAAACACCACAAATTTGCACAAGTGACAAGATCATTTCAATTTTAGTACTAATAATACTAAATTGTTCAGAATAGGAAAATAATTTTAGATGTGATTAGACATATGCTTTATGGAAATGTTATATGAGGTTCGAATACAGTCCTTAATAACATGTAAAGTAATATTCATACTAATAACATGCTAAAACCCGGTAAAATTTCTCATTCTCCAAATATATAAGGAAAAAGTAATGATCGGAAGCTTTAATGAAATTAATAAAGCCAGCTGAAGATAAGTAAGACCATAAAAAATATTTCTAAGCCAAGTCTGTATAAAGGACATAGTAGAATAATTAATAAATAATAAAAAAAAACAGATATGCAGAAGCTTTCAAAATACCAAAGTCTTAGCAGGGGAATAGAATTACACGAATTTTACCTCAATCACAAGTAGGATGGGTAGAGAATAAATTCTTGGTTGCCTTCTAATTAAGAATACAACTACTCTCAAGTTTCCAATTTGAGCTATCAAGAAGATCAGTGATGGCCAAATGATGCAAACTATGAAGTTGATTATGTTGCAATAGATTTAGAGACAAATTCAAAGGAGAATCATTCTAACCCTCAGCCGTATTAGATGTAAGAGTAATCCTTTCATGATGACATACCCGCCTAATGAGAAATGCATTTGGAAGAACACTAAATATCATTCCAAAAATTTACTCTATTACCCTGACCAATGGTTCAAAAAGTAATTTTCAAAATAATAATATAAAAATTTTTGAACATTGGCCAAATAGAAGAAGATTGATGAGCACGAATCTTAACATATTTAGAGTGAAGGAATTTGTCACGCATTAGACTAGACCAAGGTAGAGAACTATAAGCAAAATTCCATTTAAGTTGAAAAAGATAAGCTTTATTCTCAATTTGGAAAGCCAAGATTTGCAAACCCTCATTGTACTTGTAGACTCTCTCTCCATTCATCAGAAACAATAAGCCTCATATCATGTGCATGCATCATAACACACCCTTAATCATAACTTATGTTATTCCTTAATTATAGCTTATGTTATCCCTTAATTATAACTTATGTTATCCCTTAATTATTTGTCATCCTGTACATATCTTTTTGTATCTTTCCGTTGCAATTATTTAGGAACAAATCCTTTTGTAATTTATATATATATATATATATATATATATATATATATATATATATACTCGTACATATTTGTATGATATATGTGCTCAATATATAAAAAATTATACTTCTCTATATGGTTTCAGAGCTATTAGCTAGCCATTTTTTATCATATCAATGACCATCACTACTCATTTGCAAATAATGTACTCGGTTATGTTTATGGCACTCTTCCACATCATCCAACAACAATTGGAACTGGTGATGCATATCAAAACTTATCTTCTCTTATATCCATGCCAACATCACTGCATACCTCATCCCCTCCTCATGTATTACCAAATTCCACTGAATCCTCTCCTCCATCCAATCATAATATCTTGTACACTTTGGGTTCATCTCCTTCCATGCATGTAGAATCATCCTCATGCTCGCCTGGACCAAAACAACCGTCCCACCCAGTGGTCACAAGATCTAAAAATGGCATCGCTAAACCCAAATAGCTTCACCTAGCCACCAAATTTCCTTTATCCGACCAAATTGAACCTTCTTGTCTTTCCCAGGCTTTGAAACATTCTGAGTGGAGGCAAGCAATGTTAGAAGAATTCATGTATTACTTGCCAATGGTACATGGTCCCTTGTCCCTAAGCAACCACATTTCAACATTATTGGTAATAACTGGGATTTTCGTCTAAAGTGGGATCCCGATGGCTCTATAGCTCGATATAAAGCTCGTCTTGTTGCCAAAGCGTTTCATCAATGTCTTGGTATTGACTATACTGAAACCTATAGTCTAGTCACTAAGCCTCAGACTATCAAGCTCGTTCTCTGCATTGTCCTCTCTAATGGTTGGCCTTTATGTCAAAAGGATGTTAATAATGCATTTCTTCATGGTAGTATCTCATACATGTCTCAACCACCACATTTTGTCAACTCTCACTTTCTAGATTATGCATGTAAGCTTCATAAAGCGTTGTACGGTCTCAAAGAAGCATATCATGCTTGATATAATGCTCTAAAGAATTTTCTTATTACATATGAATTTCTTATTCTCGATCTGACACTTCTTTATTTGTGTACAATTGGGATGGTGTTATTGCATACTTTCTTGTTTATGTAGATGATCTGCTACTCATGGGCAATAACAACTCATTTCTGAATGCATTCAAGATTGTCCTTGCATTGAAGTTATCTTTAAAGGATCACGGGTCTCCTCATCATTTCCTTGGTATGAAAATCCTACCTACATCTCATGGTTTGTTTCTTTCACCATAACACTGTGTACGTGAGTTATTGATTTTTACTTCGTGTGATTTGACTCCAACGCCTGAAGGACATGAGTAAAAAAATCCTTACCCTTAGGACTAATCATAAGAAGAAAATTATGAGTAGAAACCAACTGAGAAGTTCCTCTTTTAAGCACTTCTTCAGATAAATAGAAAAGTAGGGGCAGCAAAGGATTACCTTAAAGGAAACCCCTCTCATAAGTAAAATAGTCAATTGTATTACTATTGATCCTGATCGAGATAAAAGCATATTGCAAGACACATATGAATTGATTGGTTCCTGAATGGTAATAGAAATACTACCTTCTTTCATGCTATGATGAGAAAAGGCATAATTTTAATGGTATTCATAGGCTTATGGTTGGGGATTCTATTTCTGATGATCATCATTTGATTTCTGATTCAGAAATAGACTTCTCTTGGGCTAAAAGATTTGAAATATCTCAAGAAGGAGAAGAATGTGCAATATCAAGTTGAATGGAAGCCAAACTTCTTTTATGATCTTTTATTACTTTATGATTTTTTCTAAAGACATGCTTATTCCAAACCTTAAACACCACCAGTATGGGATATCCAACCTCCTGACTTAACTAAGAGTAGCAAGTCATCATGTTGTAGCCACATCTGAAAAAAATCTGAAAGAATGTCTTGTAATAGCATCATCATCAGACATACTAAGTAAAAGAGGATGATGATCAGAATTACTCATAGGAAGAACAAAGTAATTGTAAGCTTTACAAAGATCAAGACAATCAAAATTCATAAATTATGTAAAGTTTCATATCCACTTTATGCACACCCAATCTACTATTTGTCCAGGTATAAAAGGAGCCGGGAAGAGACAGGAGGTTATTAAAAGTAACCCAACTACCAAATTCATTAATAGAAACCTAATTAAGAGGATTGTTTTCTTTAGAATGTTTAACCGAAAACAAACAAACAAATTGAAATCCCCCAAAATACACTAAGTACCTTGTAAATTAGTCAAATCATTCTAAAGAAAACGTCTTCTAACATAAAAAGATAAAACATAGACCCCAACAAAATGAAAGTAAACATCCTATTAAAGTAAGGAAACTGAAACATAGAAGAATACATAACTAAAAATGAAACATCAACATTACCTAAACACAAAAGTTTGATAATATTATTAACAGATATTTTATAAAAGTCAAAGTAGTTATTTTATTTATAAATTGTATTATTAATATCTAGAATTTTGATTGAGGCAAGTGAATTCAATATCATACATATCAACTAGACGTTGAAAATTACATTTTTAATATTGAAAAAATAAATTTTAGTTTATAAGAATTAAAAATACGTATAAAAATATGGTTGCATGGTTTCTAAAAAAAATTCTGTGATGTTTATAATAATCACTAAGTTTAATTATTTATTTTTATTTAAATTCTTAAAGATATTTTATTATCACGAGTAAAGTGAAACTAATCAGATTTAAGACTAAGATGAGAAACGGATTCTACTTTTAAAACAAAAACTTTTAAATTATTTTTAGAACTATAACTAAAATAACAGCATCTTACACTTTTTTTTTTACTAAATTAGTTATTTAACAAATTCTTATTGTTTATGAAATAAGATTAATTTGAAGGTGTTTTGGCTCCGGAGTGCCAATGCTAATGCCGGAGAAATGATATTTTATGCATGTCTTTTCAGAAACTTTTTCTACCAAAAATGAAAAAGGGAGTGAGGAGAGATAAATGTGGAATTAACCTATTCTTTGAAAGAGGAAAAAAAATAGGCATTTGCCTATGTGAACAAAATATAAAATAGAGGAGCCTTATGTAGGAGTGGGAAAAATTATATATTTTTTTAAAATTAAATAACTTTTATATTTAAAAAATTAATAATAAATCATATTTATAAATTTTTAAAATTTAATAATAAATATTTTTTTATTTCTTAAATTCATAATAAATACTTTTTTAAATTAATAATAAATAATTTTATATTATATTATAATAGAGTGAAGTTTTTTAAATATGCTGGTTAGTTAGTATAAAAGTATGCTTTTATAACTTATTTAATTATTTATTTATCTCACTTATATTCAAATAATTATAAGAATTAAATAGTATTTAAGTTGAACAAATACTAATATTTCTCAATATAATGAGTTATAAGATAACATGTTCAATAAATTTTCTTTGTAAATATTTGTATAACATAAAATAATTACTAAACGTGTCTAAAAAAAATATGCATTTGCCTATGTGAACAAAATATTAAATAGAGGAGCCTTTTGTAGGAGTGGGAAAAATTATATATTTTTTTAAAATTAAATAACTTTTATATTTAAAAAATTAATAATAAATCATATTTATAAATTTTTAAAATTTAATAACAAATATTTTTTATTTCTTAAATTCATAATAAATACTTTTCTAAATTAATAATAAATAATTTTATATTATATTATAATAGAGTGAAGTTTTTTAAATATGCTGGTTAGTTAGTATAAAAGTATGCTTTTATAACTTATTTAATTATTTATTTATCTCACTTATATTCAAATAATTATAAGAATTAAATAGTATTTAAGTTGAACAAATACTAATATTTCTCAATATAATGAGTTATAAGATAACATGTTCAATAAATTTTCTTTGTAAATATTTGTATAACATAAAATAATTACTAAACATGTCTAATAAATAAGTTTCCAAAGTTTTTTTTTTAAATAAATAGTTATTACAAAACACTCTAAAGCACAACTATAACATCAATATCCAGTGTTAATTTTGAATGTTATTACATTAATTCTATAATCCATGTTGTAAACCAGGTTAAACTAACTCATTTTAGTTTTCTACCTCGTTGACTCATAAAAAATATGAGGGAGATTAGCTTTGACCCGTTCTGTTAGAAGGATGAGTTAGCGAGTTAATCCACTAATTCTTTTTTATAATTTTATTATTATTATTATTATTATTATTATTATTATTATTATTATTATTATATATATATTGAAAACGTGACTTATGGTTAAATATTTTTAAGTCTTTAATTGATTAATTAAAGAGAATTAATAATTAGAACTTAATTTTCAAGTATCAATGATTTAAGTTATTAAATTATTTAAATCTGATCATTCAAATAATACAATACAAGAAATTAATCTTTTAAATTATTATTTTTTTACTCTAGTTTTGATTAAAGAAAGGGTTAAAAGGAACTAGTTTGTCCTATATTATCTCTCTAGTTCACCCGGTTTGCATATTAAAGCTAGCTAGTAAACTGAAAATATCAATTAGATCTCAAATTAGTAACAAATTGGTAAGTCAACTTATCAAATCTGACTTGCTTTGTCATCTTTATTTAATAATAGTTATGTTTTTCTGCATAAGTTATAAGTTATGAACAGATATGTAAAATCTCATATTCAATATCAAATAAGACTTTAAATTCAACTGAGACTATGTCCTAACCACTATTGAATGTCCTATTATGTTATCCATTCTATATATAGGTTATGCACATAGCTATAATGTAAAAAAAATATTATCTTTTTAACTTTGTTTTGGGAGAATTTCTAACCTCTAAAAATTTCTAATTCTAGACAGTCATAGATTAAAACTAAATATCCTCGTAAATAAATATTAAAATATAAATAAACATTTTTTCTACATCCTAAACCTAAACATAAATAAAAGTCATATTGAGACATAAAGCTGGACAAGATTAATTTATTTCTAACTTCTAAGAATTTTATTACCCATCTGGTATTAAGATATTCAGTGGTCTTAATAGGCCCTGCTTCCTTCTCTCTGAATACTAGAAATATAATAAAATTATCTTAGACTAATTATATAATAACCAATGTATGAATGACCATTCAACATCAATTATCACTTAATGACTAATGACACATAATGATGTGAAAATGTCATTTGACTTTTATTTTTGTCAAAATGATTGACTTATAACATTGGTTTTTTTTTTCTTCTTATAATTGACATGTGAAACTTTTTTTATATCAATTATCAACCAATATAGAAACTCCACCATTCTACCGTGGTGAAATCTATATCAATCATACCATTAATGTAGAATGCTTAAAATACATATACATGCTTAAAATACATATACAAAATTTTCTTTCCTATTTGTGAAAAATAAGAATAATGTATATTATAAGTCAGTTATAAAAATGATTTATAATAACTTTTGTCTTTTTTAGGCTTGTCTCTTCTTTTTAGTTTTTCTTTACAATATGGTTTTTCATCTCTTCTTTTTAGTTTTTCTTCACAACACAGGTTTTTCATATAAGAGAATATAGATGAAAACTATTATATCTTTAAAAAAAACTTGATTCATAAAAATGGATTATATATAGTCTTTATAAATTTTTATCCTTGTAATTTAAATTTAAAATTTTGTTTCTATTTGAATTAATTATTCTTTTTGTCATTAATATTAGTCCCTGTGGCTTTTTTTTTTTTTTTTTTTTTTTTATTTTTTTTTTTTTTTTTTTTTTATTTTTTTTTTTTTTTTTTTTTTTTTTTTTTCTTGACTTTTTCACTTAACTTACTGGTGACGAAAAATAAACGAGAGAACAGAGATAGACATTTATTTATTAAATTGAAAAAAAAATGAAATGTTGTACAGACTACTGACATATATCTAAAAAGTATACAATCTGCTTAAATATAGACAATAAATGTGGGTGCCTATATTAAAAAAAAATATATACCCATGACTGAACCACATTGGTGGTAAACCTAATTTTGCTTAATAAAAAAACTGAAGCTAATGTTAGATTTGGTTGCTGGACATGCTAGTATTTGTTTTCCTCTAATAGTTTGATTCCTTTTTATATTAAAAGACTATTTCGAAAAGAGACAAAGGACAGTAAACTTTATGACCAATAAAAATGTTAAAGGAGTAAAGAATCAATACACGTTTATATCTTCTTTTGTTTTTTCTTCAATGTTTGAAATGGATTGTGTCATTAAAGTTTAGAACATTTGTCTTGAATAATAGGAAGGATAACAAGGTTTTAAAGAGAAGGAGATGCTCCTGTTTTAAGATGTTTGTTTGGTAGATTACTTAGTAAAAGTGGAAGGAGTTGCCATAGGTGAAAACTTTAGAGATGTAAGAGTAAAAGGAAAATGTTTAGTATAATAACAAGAAAAATGGAGTTTCAATGGATCCGAAATGTTGTAAAAAGTAAATTTTAAGTTTAATTTTACTTTATAAAATTATTTTATAAGATGAAGTTTGTAATTACTTATAAACTATTATAAGGTCTTATTTCTAGTTAATATGGAATCTCGAACACATTTTTCTTGAGACTTTTCTGTATGGAACTATATATTTAAGGATGGTCCGATAGCGAATAGTCTGATAGACCTGACAATCTTGTTAGGATAAACTCTAAATGACTCTAATATTATCTTAAAAAGTGAACGCTAAACCTAACTCAACCTTACAAAACAAACTTGTAAGGTAAGGTTTACACAAACTTAAAAATTATTGAAATTTTTTATTTCTAATCGACGTAAAATCTCTAATAAAGTTTATCTCTAGTAAATATGAAATCTTGTCAAAATTCTTTAACAAAGTGAAAGATAAAATAAGATAGTTTTTGTCAGGAACAAAATTTGAAATTATATAACAGATTTATTAAATAAGATTTGAAATTAGAAATTTTAGTTATATAATTTAAAATAAAATTAGTCATCTTTATTAACTTATTAACTATAATATGTGGTTTAATGATAAATATTTGATTTAATCATTGATATTAAAGTAAATTAAGGTTACAGGTTTAATTTTTAATAAGATAACTATTGAGATTATTGAGGAGGGATTGTTGTAGATATTTATTGATTCCTACTTGTATTCTTAATCAACTTCCTTTTATTTATTATGCAAGTGTTTCCTGTCCTCGTATCTTCCTTACTTTTACTTTCAGAGTTAGCATTTTAATTTATCACATTATTCTTCATTTATTTTATATATAAATAAAAGGGAATCTGCTTACGAAATGGACAATAAATGTGGGTGCTTATATAACACAAATATACTGTTGAACGAACCTCGATGTTGGTGGTAAATTTTTTGCTTAATATACAAAGAAACTAATTTTAGATGTGGTTGCTGGGCATACTATAATTTGTCCTCCTCAAATGCTGCGAGTGCGAGACAATGCAAAAGAAAAACGAATGTTAATATTCCATTTCCACAAAAGAGTTAAAGGCAAAAGTTCCAAAAAAAATAGTATTTTCCTTTTTTTTTTTTTTTTACAATTATGAGGACTAGGTACGGCTTTAAATAAATAATGCATGGCTTATAAGGCTTCATCCCTGTAAGACTAGTAGTGTGAGTAGAAAGAGGTGTCACGATTTGGTTTAGATCCTTTGTCCAACATAGACAAAAAGTTAATTGTAGAAGGAACAAGTTCCATAGTTCTACTATTATTTTAAAAATATTAATGCAATCTCACAATATATACCATAGTATCAACAATTTTCACAATAACAATTTTCTCAAATTTTCACAATTTATGATCTGCAAGTGGTGTTAAAAAGATAGCAGTCACTTAACTGTATCATGAGTACAGTAACCCTTAAATACATTCAGAGTATAATTTTTTTTTCATTGTCTAGTTATAGATTATCATATATTATAAAAATATTGAATTATAAGAACATTTTTCAGAAATAAAAAATATATAATTTTTGTAATGATAATATTAAATATAATTTCTGATTAAATTAAAATGTAAGCTATTTTATACTAAAAATCTATGAATTATACAAACTCTCAAATGAGGACAAGTACATATAACAAACTCTTACTTATACACAAGTTGTTAAAAAATATTTTTCTATAAGTTTTACAAGTTGTTAAAAAATATTTTTCTATAAGTTTCTAAAACTTTTACTTTGTGCATAAAGTAATCTTAAAATGTGTGAAGTGATGATAATAGAGAGGACCTAATATTTAATAGAGCATACCGTTTAACTAAAAAGTCAGTATAATGCTATAAGTTTCTAATTTAGGAGATTGGCTTAATAGAGATCGTCTAACACAAGAAATCGTGTAATACTCTATAGTATGGACCTTTAATGTTATAGAGATCGTTTAACTTAAACTTATGGTTGGATTCCACATAATCATAGGTTTATGATGAATAGTTTGAAATGAAGGTTTTGGAACATGCTTTTGATATCGAGCAGGAAAATGAACCAGAAGCACCCTTTTCTGTTGAATGAAGTCTCTGACAAAGTGAAGATCAAGTTCAAAATGTTTTGTTTTTTAGTGTATAATTAGATTGACAATAAGAAGCACTTCTCCTAAATTGTTTGAGTATATCCTTAAAGTATTAGATGATATACATAGCTCAGATAAAAGAAAGGACATCCATAAGAATTTTGCCAAGATAGTAACTATGCTTCAATACTCTGCCTCGATAATGCTTTTAGACACTGTTTTTTGTTTGTGAAAAGATAAAAAACCTATACTTGAACCAAGATAAAGACAGTATCCTGTTGTAGACTTATGATCATTAACGTCTAATCCCCAATAAGCATTACAAAAACCTATAATAGATGAAATTGAGCTTCTTCGAATGAGGAGAGCGTGATCAATGGTGCTGGTAAGACATCTAAATGCACTTCACAGCTTTCCATTAGTGCTCCTAAAGATTGGTCATGAACTAACAGAACGATACAACGTATGATCTTGAACCACAATAGAAGCATCGTGACAAAGACACAAAGACCATAGGTGTAGGTTGGGGCATGGAAGTTAACATCTCCATTCTACATAGTAGATTTTTGATATACTAAGCTTGAGACAAATGAGGATGTCCCTCATTGGTCTTTGAAACTTCTATTCCTAGGAAGTAATGAAGAGGAAGAGGTGCTAGGTCCTTCAAAGAAAAACATTAGCTAAGCACAAATACGAGGAAATTAATAGCATGAGATGAGGAAGTAGTGATTATGATGTCGCCAACATATACAAGAACAATCACAGTATAATAGTTAAGAACTTAACAAAAAAATGAGTCTATCTTAGGTTGCATGAAACCCAAGTTGTTGTAGAGTATAACTCAACTTTTGGAACCAAAATCTGGGCATTTGATTGAGCCCATAGATAACTTTGTGTAATTTGCATACCTAAGTAAGATTGTTGGCAACAAATCCAGGTAGTTGTTGTATGTAAACGTTTTTTTCCAAATCTCTATTTAAAAACACATTGTTCATATATTACAAAAAAAATCTCATTTGCCTACAATAAAGATCCGTATGTAGTGGATAAATGTAATTTAAAATTATCTACGAATTACATACTAACAAAAATCTGTATGTAATATGGTCGTAGGTAATTTACATACGAATATTACATACAGATTTTTATGTACGGATTTTTTCGTATGTAAAGTCATAACCACTACACCAACATCAACTTTGCAATCATATACTCATTGTTATTATTTTTATAATGACCCTTGTTATTATTAACTTTGTCCATACTATTAAGTATAATATTAATAGTACTAAAATAATAATATTATTATCTTTAATATTAATAATAATAATAATCATATTATTAATAATATTAATAATAATATTAATATGAATATTAATTATAATAATAATGTTAATAAATATAATATAAAAGTAATACTAATACTATTTTTCCTAATAACATTAATAGTAATATTAATAAAAGTAATAATAATAATAATAATAATAATTAAAAATTAATATTAAATATAATAATAATATTCTTAATCATATAAGTTAATAATAATAATAATAATAATTATTATAATAATAATATGAATAAATATAATATCTAAAGTAATATTAATAATATAATTTTAAAATAATATTATTATTAATTATATATGTTAATAATATATATATAATAATATTATTTATTTTTATTAATAATAATGTTAATGTAATTAATAATAATAATAATAATTAGTAATAATATTAAAAATAATAATAATGTTAATAATAATAATTATAATTTTGATAAAATTAATTATTAATATTATTTACGGAAAAATTTGTAGGTTCATATGGATTTAGATCCGTATATAAAATTCATATATAAAATATGTAATAAATCTGTATGTAAAATCCGTACGTAATAAATCCGTAAGTAATTACATACAGATTTAGATCCGTATGTAACTATATACGAAGTTGGATCCGTAGGTAATAGATCCGTATGTAAAATTCGTATGAATGAATCTATATATAAAATTCGTATGTAATAAATTTGTATATAATGCTAAATTTATATATGGATAAAAATCCGTATGTAATAATCCATATAAAATCAAGAACTTTTTGTAGTTAAGCATTGACACCGTGAACAAGAACTACCCGTATAGTGTTATATTTAACAACAGAATTAAAGGTTTCAATATAATTAAAACCTTTAGTTTGATTAAATCTCTTTGCTATCGACCTAGCCTTATGATGCCAAAAGGTCCCCTCGACATTGTATTTGTTAAAAACCCATTTGCATCCCACAATCATAGCACCAAGTGGAAAGATAGTAAGAGACCAAGTATGATTTTTCAACAGAGTATTATAATAATCATTCATGGCATGAAACCAGGAAGGTGAAGCTATCGCTTTTTTAACAGAGGAGAGTCCATGAGGTATAATGTCAACATTATAAACCTTTGGTTTAAATACACCTGGTTTAGCTCTAGTAACCATAGAATGAACATTTGTGTGTTTGAGAGTCATGATTGTTAGATGAAGAATATATAGTATTAGATATAGTGTTAGAGGAAGATGAAACTAAAGAAGCATTAATTGTATTATGTTCAAAAGATAATTAGTGGAGGTAGCAGAAGTATGATAATTAGATTGACATTTTAAAGGTGTGGTAGGAGAGGAAAAGGAAAACAGAATATAATAGAAAGCACTATATATTCATGAAAAACACATACAAGATACAAAGCAAAAACACTCATACATACCGACAACACCTACAAGACTGTCTAATCCAAGAGACTGTCTAACCTAAGAGATCGTCTGATGCTGTAGAGCACGGACCATCTAATGCTATACAGTCTAATAATACGGAAAAGTTAATTTTGTTTATATTTATTTAATATAAGAAATTGTCACAATTAATTCACTTATTTGCATAAACTTGATGAAGCATACGGAACTGCACGGAATTCCGTGGTTGGCAAAGACTTCGGATCTTGCATTACACATTTATGTGGAAGTTTCATATTCTTGTGGTGTGGAGATGATGGAGTTTCTGATCTTCAAAGATGAAAAAGACTTCACAGACAACAGGGAAGAAGCCATTTGAGTTCTGCAAGAAAGCTAGAAATTGCGATTCATAAATTCCAAAATATTTCTAGTTGTTGTAGAAGAACCTCTAGCTATTCCTGATTGGCCTGTGCTAAACATGTTCAATCTTTCAGAAAATGTTGTAAAAAGTAGCATACATAAACAACAAAAACGATGTTTCTATTATTTATGGCTATGTAATGAATAAAGTATCTGCTCACTACTTAGTGTCTACCTATTTGTAAGACTTCAGTTTGACAAGTGCAAACTCCAGTGCAATTTCATGTATCTGTATTATTTATTCCTAATTATCTTGTGTAAAAATTATTTTTCATTAGGTTGGTCTCCAATATATATACATATATACTTCTTGTTTAGCTACACACTATAGAAATGTTTTTGAGAATTTTTGAACTTGAGATATAATGTTTTTCCAGTAGAAAACTCTTAAAAAATATTCTTAGAAAAGAGTTGTCAACCAAAATGAGATTATAATGATGTCAAGAAGGATCTATCCCGCACTCATAAGGACAAAAAGAATTAATGCACAAACCTTAATTACTCGAATCAATATATTCTGAGATTGATTAAGATTAAAACTTTAAAAAAAAGTTTTATAATTATGTAATAATATTCACTTTTATACATACGATCACCTCTCTTACCACATAACACTCCTCTCACTGATGTACACAGTGCATTTTTACCTGTAGCATAACGTGCTTCATTATTCATGGCACACGTACACTAGAATCTCTCATTTGATCTGCAGCAATGGCTCAAGAATAGTGCAATCAAATACAACAAACACTAGTGATAATCCACATCCCATGGATGTTGATTTTATAGAACTTTAAATGATCTATAAATTGGTCATAACAAAAGGAAGTGATAATCTTCATCCCAAGGATTAGATCCAACAAAAATCTTGTTTCTAAACCTCAGGATGCAGATTACCTGATCCTAAACCAATAATACTGTTTCTTCCTAAAGGGATTGAGTTGAGTCCTGTCATATCTCTGGTCTTAGCAATTTATAGTTCAAAAAAGTTACCGAATATATGCATATTAAGAAAAATTAGTAATTGAAGCAGTCACTACCTAAGAATGGTTCAAAAAAGGTATTCTTATTCTTTTCTTTCTAGCCAATTATTATATAAAACCACCTTTGCATATATGGGATTCCTCTGGCCATTTTGGAGGACCTTTTTGTTCCCTCTATATGAATGAAGGAGTAAATCTATAGAAAATAGTTCTTCTAAAAAAATCAGGAAGAGTTAAGAGTGAATAAATGGCACCAATTTAAGGCCCAAGCGCTGCATTTACATTCATGCCATAATAAGAACTGTTAAATTCTGGTGTGTCAAGGGTTGTGTGCCGCTAAAGCCAAAGTCATTAATATCAGATACAAAACTATAAAAGTACACATCACCATGGCTTTCAATGCAACCTCAACAATAAAACTTTCTATTTACTGATTTAGCATTAGGAGGAACTCATTAGCAGAACACTTTACTGTTGAGGTATGAAGGAACCTCCTTTTGTAATCTCATTTATCAGTTAGCTTCCACATATCACTATTTTTCACACATGCATAGTTGATGCATCATTCTTTAGTGGAAAAAAAAAAAAATAGAGCATGGATTTTATATTAGAGATATCTAATTTCTCAAACAATTTGAAGTTTTGGTGATAAGAAAATATGAAAAAATGTGAAGGAAGAAGATATTCCGTAAACGTTATCTAGTATCAATTTAGCTTTCAAGTCTCATAAAATGTCAAATGAAAATTATGTCCAAAGCATAAACTCTTTTCACAAGATTAGACGTGGCACCCGATAAGATCAATCTGATCTGATGCATTCAAGCAAACATTTACTATCATGAAAATCAGAAGATTGTTACTGTTATATTCTAAAGAATACATTTAAGTATCAAATTTTCGTGCTCCTCTATGTAAATTATAGTGTTGCCATTGCTATATCTTTTTGTGTATATTTTCATATTTAGTAATGCAAAAGCAAGTATCATCCAAAAAATCAGAAATGCAAGGCGAACCTGATTCCCCCAAAACAGATATCAACTCGAACATAGTTACTGCAGTCCCAAGTAGTGGAAACAATCTCTTTCAAATCAAACACTCATGTTGACATTCATCCAGTCCTCAAACAAGCCATAACTCTCCACTTTCCCATCCTCCCTTCCCTTTTTCAGCTCCATTAGTGTCCCATCTTGCCCTCAACCCTTTCCACGAAGCCTCTTCCATTTTCAATGGCATTTAGGACCCCCATGTAATTGGCTCTTGGATACTCTTGCTTCTTATGGGTGCTTGGGTAGTGCCTGCCACATGTTTGATGAATTAACTGAGAGATATCTGTTTTAGTACATTGGGATTTGAGATACTTGTTTGACAAATTTTTGGAAAGGATGACCTGGTGAAAATATTAAGTTTGTATCCACCAAGGATTATATATATATATATTATGTAACTAACTAAACAAAAGTTACACTTTATTGGTAAATCAACAATAATAGATTAATAGTGTATTTAAAATAAATAATTGTTTACCTTTTTTAGTTAACACTACATGGACATATTTTTTAAGTTAAAAATAGAAGTTGTCTCAAATTTGAATTAATTTAGTTTCAGCTCTTTCACAATGTGAATGTTTGCTAGATGTGACTTGATTTGCTCTCATCAGCTAATTAGTCGTGTAGTGCATCAAAGCAAGTGTTTTGTCGTACATTAAGATTTGTAGCTTAGATTCCGTCGCAACCTAAAAAAAATAAAGAAGATAAAGAAAAGGAAGATACTTGTTTGGCGGCTAGTGAAGTGGATTCAAAGTGCGTTTGGGACTCACTTTCTTAAACTATGTATAGATCTCGTGGAGATATTATATTTAAGTAGGATATTAAATTTAATTTTTAAATAAAGTTTAATTATTTTACATTTTAAAAATACAAAACTCTGAATCGTGAATCATAAGCAATAAGACTAATACTCAGACCATTAAATATCGTAATAGTATAAAATTTTCAATTTCAAGTCATAATATTTGAGACTAATACTTAATTCAACAAAAATCCTTTCTTTCAAAATAATTGATAATTATTCGATGTCTTAGAAAACATAACTTATAATTTTTACTACACTATTTTTTCTGAATGAACAAGTGTCCAAAGTATGAGAAAACAGTGACGTCTAACAAGCTCTTTTACTAAGATCATCAACCTCAAAAGCATTTAAGATATGTATAATGTTCAAAGTTCATGTTTTCATGTACTTAAGGTTTGTTATACATTCATCTTTACATCACCTCACTTGTTTTGAAACTTTTCTGGCATCTTTGCTTAGATGCTGCAATTTCTTGAAATATTTTCCTTTATTGAAAGCATAATATTTGTTTTTTAAGTATAGTTCTACACACAAAAGTTAGTTAATTTATCAAGGCCAAAATATAAAAGAAAGATAAAAAAGAATGATAAAATTAACATTTTACATGTCAAAAATTACTTATGTTTTGTATATAAGCTACCAAAAAGAAAAACAAATATTTTCTTTATATAAATTATTGCTTATTATTATATAAAAGAATAAGCTTATTGCTGAATAATATAAAGTGGAGATATTATATAGATTATATATTTATAATATAATTATTTTAAATAATTTTTTTCTCTTATATTTATCATTTAAAAATGTAAATCATTTATTATGTTTCTTTATTGCATAATGATAATAATATTTTTTTATTATTTACATATAATTTTGTACGTATCATTTATGAAATATTTAACATACTAAAAATATTAAATTGAAATCGTCATTTATTAAATGAAAAATGTTATGGTAAAATTTGTATAGTTAGCTTAAAAAATTTATTAGAAGTAATAAATCTTGAAATAACTAATTAAAGTAATAAATTTTAATTTAATAGTTATTAGAGTAATAGTAGTGAAACCAAAACCTAGAATGAGTAAATTAAAGTTTATGTTAGAATGATTGATTATAGTTAGTTAAATTAGTAATTGCAGTAATACTTTAGTAGACAAAATGTCCACGAACCTTATGGATAATGAATCTTATTATTTTAGTTTAATATATTTTATCTTAATAAATGAAAGAAAAACTAAATAAGTTTATGTAAAATTATATATCGATCCTCCTGTAAATAGAACATATAATTTGAGTTCGTAAATACAATGTATGAATGTTAAAAATGAGAAGACAATATGTCATCTTATTAGTGATATTTAGTATAAAAATATAAAATATTGATTAAAAGGTAGATATTCAACATTTTCTATAAATAAGTTATCTTGAAAATCTTATACAAAATACTTTTTATATTATTTTTTAAAATAGTAATTACTTTTTAAATTAAATTTTTATTATAACACAATCATACAAAATTACTGTTTTAAATTCTTTCTATTGATTTTCACATTTAGAAGTTTTTCTTTTTTTTTTTTTTTTCATTTTTC
>Ga0209489_101920_pt1 | contig 42767 bp, 18 predicted proteins | sample SiratrowhiteBW_FD_187527 | JGI IMG/M metagenome (GOLD analysis project Ga0209489, IMG submission 187527) | Root nodule microbial communities of legume samples collected from California, USA - Siratro white BW (SPAdes) (version 2) | ecosystem: Host-associated > Plants > Roots > Nodule | place... | reverse complement strand
AAAAAATAAAAAAAAAAAAAAGGAAGATACAAGGAAGATACCTCTTTGAAAACAAAATTAAAAATGCAAGAAACAAGAAATATGTCACCAGAGTATTTAATTGCTGATACTGACTTTTATCAAGAGTTCTATTAATAAAAGAATTTATGTGTGATGAAAAAAATTTCGACAAGTCATTTTTATAAAAAGAAAAAATATTGAAAAATTTATCAATGATTGTTGAATCTGGTAGGAACTTACTCTCAAAATTCAAAAAAAGAAAGTTACTGTTTACTTTAATTTCATTTGTTTATTTCTTCTAGACCCTCTGCACCAAGTCCAAAAGTAATCCACACAAGAACAGGGACTTGTGGAAAATAAAAAGAAGTGCATGCACAAGGTCCCATTTTAATGTTTTGGAAATTTGGTATGTTCTACCATGTTGCACCCCACTTAGGGGGAATTATTACTTCTACGTTGCCTCTGAAAACGTCTTTTATGCAAGGTTCAACGTTTTTTTCATCATTTCATACTAACATTTTTCAGAAAGAGTTAATATTTTTTATTACTTTCTACTTTTAGTGAAAACTAATTTCTTAAACATCGCTTTAGCAATCAGTGACACATTTCCTACATTTGAATAGTCCTAACAAAAACTATAAACCTTATGTACGTTTCTACCAACTAAAGAAGCTTTGTATGCTAGGCTTTTGCTTTTAACTTAGAAAAGCAGAACTTATATGTGATTGAATACGATGTATACCCTCTCTCACACCACAAAAGTAAATAGTTTTTTCCTTTTTACTTTCTATATAAACTTGAATTTATATTTGAAATTCAAATTATTGTTTTGTTCAAATTCATGGTTCAAAGCAATTTAAATTTTATGGTATAATTTTTTTTAATTAGGGTTAAAGCACCCTTTTATACTTCTAATTTAATATAATTTAATATATTCTTTTATTGTTGATAAAAAATATCTTAATCAAAATTTTAAAAATCAGGGCTTAATTTATGATACTTTTATAAAAGTAGATTTTGAATTATGTAATTACAAGGTATGTCTTAAATTATTATTCTTTTTATTAAACTCTTACGCTAAAATAATAATTTTTTCAATCATGACATACAGCGGATTTAAGGTGTTGAATTCAACATTTACTGCTGATAAACTGTGACCTTTGATAGTAAACAGTTAATTAATAATTGGAATGTAGCTCTCTTTTTATTTAAGAGCCATAATAGTCTAAAATATTATTATTCAATTATGACTTGCTTTATCTAAATTTTGTCGTGGTTATTCACTTGGCGAAGGAGTGAAGAAGTGCTCCAACGTATCACTGATTTTTAATAAAAAAAAAATACTATTATGGTAAACTGCCATAATGTTCACAGGATTAGTTGAAAAATTCCTTTTATTGTTAGTGCAATCAAAGAGTGATGTTACACAGACACACTAATGGTTCTTATATTTAACCGATTTTCGCTTATCCATTAATACATCAAATATTTTCCTCATGACAACATTAGAAATACACGATGTCTGTAAAAACAAGTGCAATGTTCTTATTTCATGGTTCCTCGTCGGTGGTTTTGATTTTATTTGGTATCCAAGATAATCTTATTCAATCTATACAAGATTACCATATGCTATAAAACTTTCATTTTCAACATTTAACCTATGTAAGTTATTCAAAAAACTTAAACTCAAGTCTTATTTCAGTTAATTTATTTTCTTAATTATATTATTTATACCAAATATATCTATCAAATCAGACATTATTCTTAGAGGTGTTTTTCTTTGAATTGCATTTTTGTTTCATTCACATGCTTTAAAACGTTGTTAAAGATGATCTATAAATAGAAGCACCTGATCTGCATGTTCTTGCAGCAACCACAGGCTCATAACTTGAAACATCAGAAAGAAAAAATGAATTCTTTTTTTCTCACTACCTTATGCGGTGTTCTGGTTGTGCTTGGAACACTACACTGCTCGTACGCACAACTAGATCCACTGTTTTACAATACCACATGTCCAAATGTGAGTTCAATTGTAACTGATGTGCTCTCAAATGTTTCCCAATCTGATCCCCGCATGCTTGCAAGTCTCATCAGGCTCCATTTTCACGACTGTTTTGTTCAAGTAACTATATTCTTCTTCATGTCTTATAATGCCAACTCTTCCTTCTTTCGATTTTTAAGTAAATCCTTTTCTACTTCTTTTACCCCATTAAGAGTAAATAAGAAGGGTAGAAAGACATTATTGGTTTTTAGAAAATTTTACGTCAAATAGAGATAAAGTCTGAAAAATAGATACACACTTTATCTTATAAGTTCAAGCGGAAGTAAATTTAAAGTTTATTTTTTAATTTGTTATCAGAGTTATAAATCTAACAAGTTGTTGGACCTCTCAAAATCACATTTAAGTATATAGTTTTATGTTTAAGTTAATGTTCAAGTGAAGAATGTGTTAGAGATTCTACATTTATTAATAATAAGATTTTTTAATAATATATTAATGGATAAAAATCTCACTTTGTAAACTGATAAATTGAGAACTCTCTGTCTTAATTTTTTATTTTAACGTTGATTAATCAAAGTTTAATATCTTGGAGCTGAGAATTGAAGTGAATTGTATACATTTATATGACTAACAGGGTTGTGATGCATCAATTCTTTTGAACGACACTGATACGATCGTGAGTGAGCAAACTGCAGGGGCAAATAACAACACCTTAAGAGGTTTGGATGTTGTGAATCAGATCAAGACAGCAGTAGAAAGTGTCTGTCCTGGGATCGTCTCTTGTGCTGATATTCTTGCTCTTGCTGCTGAGATATCTTCTCGACTGGTATCTGCATAATCATTTTAACTTTTGCACCTCATTTTCTGTATAATACCTAAGACTGAGTTAATTATTTAAAATATAATGGTTAATTTCATTCAATCATACAAAATGATGGAGCTTTTATGTAAAGAAAGAAACTATTTTGAAATATATATGAGAAAAACCAAGTTGTTTAATTACAGCTGGTTCGATTTTCTTCACACTTTTGGTTTAAGAAACTGAATCTTAAAATAAACCAGAATTAATTTCAAAAATATATTTTCACCTTCTCGATTTTATGGTGTAAGTTTAAGTTATACGAAAGTGTTGCATGGAGGTAGGCGCCTTCGGTTTTGATGTCTTTTTCTTCTTTAATTATAATAAAATAAGTGTTAAGTTTTAGGATCTTCTTCTGTCGGTGAACTTAAATTCAAAGATTCTACAGTGACTTTATATATAAAAATTATTGATAAAAATAACATATTATTTATTCGAATTCACTTTAATTACTTAATCTTAATTGAAGTGGTAAGTTTTTGTTCAACTTCTGATATTTTTCAGGCTAATGGTCCTACTTGGGAAGTTCCACTGGGAAGAAGGGATAGTTTGACAGCAAATAAAACCCTTGCTAATGAAAACCTTCCTGGTCCAAATTCTACAGTTGATCAACTTATTGCCTCATTTGGAAAACAGAACCTCAATGTTACTGATCTAGTTGCACTTTCAGGTATGAATATTTTTAACACGTAAAAATATTTAACACTTATTTTATTTACGGATCTAGTTACTGAAAATATTTGATTTTTAGGTGCTCATACAATTGGCAAGGCTCAATGCAGATTTTTTGTTGATCGATTATACAATTTTAGCGGCACTGGCAACCCAGATCCTACCCTCAACACAACTCTCTTAGAATCATTGCGAGCAATATGTCCCAATGGTGGAATTGGAACAAATCTCACCAATTTGGACTTAACTACTCCTCAAACATTCGATTCCAAGTACTATTCCAACCTTCAACATCAAAATGGCTTGCTTCGGAGTGATCAAGTGTTGTTTAGCACAACTGATGCAGATACTGTTCCTATTGTCAACAGTTACATTAACGATCAAAATCTTTTCTTTCAAAATTTCATAGCTTCAATGATAAAAATGGGCAACATTGGAGTGTTAACAGGAACACAGGGAGAAATTCGAACGCAGTGCAATTTTGTGAATGGAAATTCTTCTGCCTTCTCTATTTTTACCACCAAACAATCATCACAAGAAGGAAGGGTTAGCTCAATATAAATAAATGGAAAAAGATTAAGCTGGAAAATGTAGTAGCAATAAAGAGTTTTATGTGTACGCAGCTTGTGGTGAACCATTTACGTTGTACTTTGTATTCTACTTTGCAGGAGAAATAAATCGCACTTTTTTCTCATCTTAATTATAAGAAAAAACATAGTATGATTTTTAAGGGTATTAGTTGTGTTTTTTTTGTATTTAAATTTAATATAAGTCTATTAAGTAGATATCTTTTAGTTTTCCACAAAAGTTTGTATAATTATAATATTCACAGTATAAGTCATTTTTATTGAAAAAAAATATTTTTGAAGTATAAATAGTGTCGTTAAGAATTATTATATATAGTTTTTACAAGTATCTTTTAAATATAATTTAAATTATGATATTAATTAAACTTAATTAATTTTATTCATATATTCTGTCAGAAGATCATGAAGTGTGGTTTCGACTTCAACATGTATTAACTGAGTCAAGAGAATCGGTTGCATGTTGGTATTAAAGAAAGTGTTTCCAAATTCGAAGCTAGTGGAAAATTTCGTCATTCTAAAGATTGAAGCGATAGGGAAAGTTTTGGATTCTAGCAACTAATTGACTTAGGACAAAAAATAGGTTGATGCAACCTATTTTGTTAATTCGTGTGGGGCCTTCGAGATGTATTTCTTATGTTCTCACGAATATTAAGAGTATTTAGAAGGTGGACTTTTTAACTTGTTTGTATATAACTAATTTGTAAGTTCAAAATTTTTATATATTAAAAATTTATTTTCTTTTTTAGTTAATATATCGTCTTTAATATATGTCTTATTCAATTATTAGATATCTCAAAATTGGATATTTATGACTAGTATTTGATAATGAATAATATAATAAGTTCAATAGAAGTAGATGTTTTATTTTTATTTAACGTAAAAGTTTTAATAAATATATTTGACAAAGTCGTTGTTAGTCGTACCATAAATAAAAATACATTAACATTAAATCTATATAATCCGATCGATAAATTTTATTTTATAAGTTAATTTTATAATAAAAATTAAATTTAAATTTAATTTTTAACATAATATTAAAATCTATTTATTTAAATAAAATTTATTAAATTTATTGTATTACTATTCACAAATATTTAATTTTAAATATAAGATAAATATGTCTTAACATATAAAGATATATATTAAAAGTTTTACATCAATTATAATAGTTAAGATTGCATAGCTCCTTCGTGTGTTCATGTTTTTTTGGCATGGGTGTGTTCATGTTTCTGGCATGGGTGTGTGTCATGTTTATGTCATGGGTTTTCATTTGGGTACGTTATATCTTGGTGTGCTTTTGCATCGTAGTTTTTTATTTTATTTTATCATCATAGACTGTACATGATATTTGTTTCATTTTTTTTAACTAGTTGTCTCACAATAGTTGTTGATATAAAGATTATTAAAACTGTGGGTTGAGATCATATTTGACCTGGTATTTAATTAAAAGCTAATTTATTCTTTCTTCCGGATGGAATAAGAAGATAAGATAAAAATAAGTATTTTTAACTTTTTATTTTAGAAAAAGAATAAAAAAGTATACTATTTATTTTCAAGGTGTATGCACCAGTAGAAAACATTTTTTTTTTTTGGGTTTAGAGAGAAATGGAAGAAAAATTATATATTTTTATTTTCGTGTTTCCTTTAGAAGTAAATAATTCTTTATAGTGTACTTTTTCGAAGTTAATAAATAATATTTTGTTAAGAAAATAATAAAAATTTTAACTAATATAAAAAATATTATATAATTTTAACGTAATTATTTTTATTTGCCCTTAAAGATAGAATAGATGAGAAGGAGGAAAGAAAGTAATGAAAAATGAGTAAAATGAGTTTGTATGTTTGATTGTTATGGTAAAATAAATTTGGTTGTATATTAATATATTTAGAAAATAATTTTTTTAAAAAACAATTTAATGTAAAAGTAAATATTTGAAAATGTAAATTAAAGATAAAATTAAACTTAATTACTTTAATATATAATAAGAAGTTATTAAATTTAATGTATTTTTATTTTTTATTTTATCACAGTAATAAAATATATTTATAAGTATTTAATTATCACATATTACATATCACTTTAAAATATATAATAAAATAAATTTAAAATAATTTAATTAAATTTCATTTTTTCCTTACAGATTAATTATTAAGCATTAAAAAATTATTTTATAAACTATTAAAAATTCAAATTATTTTATTTATTACTATAATATTTTTTTAATTATTCATTATATTATAATTTTAAAATAATTATTTTCTTATATTTATTTTAACATAATTAACTATATTTAAATAATAATTGATTATAGATGGTTTTTAAAACTTACTTTAACAGGTTGGTAAAAAAAAGTTAAGAAAAAACTTTGTTATTTTGTATGTTGTGGTTTTATACTTTGATTTAAATAAAGAAGGTCACCCACCTAAGACCAAAGCAGGTGACATAATTATTTACTGGGGTATATTGTTGCTGGATTATTTTCGACATTAGATTATTTCTCACTGTTCATTTCCAAATTAGGAAACAAATATTGGTTACTACTATATTCATGGACTAATTTGGCAGTTTATATAATATTTGATTATATTAGATGGATAAAAAAGTAGGAACTAAAATTGAACTTTATATATTTTAGATGAAAAAATATATATATTTTACCTTTTATGTCGTTGGTAAAAGATATTTATTTGAAATTATATTCTTTTAAAAAACAATATATTATACGTGTATGTATATATATTTAATTTGAAATTCTCAATAAAAGTTCGTGTACCAAATAATACTTGATCAATTATTAAAGATCCCATCAACCTGTTAACAAGTAATATTAGTTATGATTTGGAGCATTTGTCCATTGTTAATCCAAACGTAAATAATGTCGAAATTAGCCAATTAAAAAGTGGTACAGGAATGTTTTGTACAAATAATCTATATAACAACTCCTACTTTAAATTATTAAAGCAAACACGTGGTATCATCTAGTGAAAGTCATCTTTTAACAACTATATATGGAAGAGATAATGAAACAAATTATGGATAAAAATATTAAAAAGACATGATCAACAAATAAACAAGTACACTATTTACATAATTTATTTAATATATATATATATATATATATATGAATATGTCAATTTTGTTTTCTTGATGGTTTAAAAAATATTACACCTAAATAGATCTCATTAATGAAATAAAAATCACTACAAAACGTTGAAAAAACAAAAAATGTTCAGAAATTTGTGGGGGAACAATTGCCCCAAACATTTATATGAAGTCCCATCCTTACTCAAAACATTTGTGCAAGAAACTGAAGTCTATAAACGATGATGTTACCAGCGAGACAATTTAGGGTTGAATGTTGAATAAAATAATTACACTAGCCCACTATACTAATAATTAAATACAATAATTAATTAGCAATGACCCAAATGGAGTGTGGCGAGTTTGAATATTTGCAAAATAATATTATTACAGAGAGACCACGTAACATTTATGTTAGTGTGTTCAACTCAAATTATATATGGACTACTTAATTTTTTTTAATCTAAAATGATTAGATCCGAATACCTAGAGGATTTAGATTGTCCAACACACTATAAACTAGCCGAGCATATAAAAGGAATATTCATCATACTCTTTTAAATGTGTTCTCTACAACTACGTTTGATTTATTATAAATCATAATTTTTTTATAGAGTTTAAATACGTCTGTAATTTTTTAATATTTTTTAATAAGACTAATTCAAAATGAACAAAATATTGTAAGAACCAAAAGAAGTCTATTTTGAAGGACTAAAACAAAATAAGAAAAATTTAAAACTTAAGGACCAAAATAATCAGGTATATATTTCAGGGAAAACGTATTTACATTTTTGCAAGTCTATTTTTTTTATTTTTTTATCATAATTTTAAATAAACTTTAACTGATAACAAAGAAGATGCTAAAAATTATATTTCTTAGCTTCTCAAACGAAAAATCACTCGCTATAAAAAAATGTTAAGTACTAAGATTATTTTTTATTTAATAAAATCCATGCTTAATGAATGAAATTTCTCATATAAACATCAAGAGTCTGCATAATAGTAAAATAAGTAATTTAACTATAAAAATGGCGTAAAATTTATTTTATATATATTTATCCAACATAAATAATTATTTTAAAAGATAATTAAAAAACTTAATGACTGACAAGTGCAACACTACAAAACATGAAAATTAAAATTCCAAAGTGCAACACATGTTTTATATATATATAAATGGCGTATATTATTTCTTTTTTACTGAAAATGAAATTTCACCATTTCCATATACAACCAATTTAATTTTCGTCAGATAAACGATATATCCACAAAGCTAACTAGGACATTTTTTTGTAGTAATCGATAAAGTTGACTCGGCAATAAATGAGTTGATTAAGAATTGCAAGAGGGTAAACACAATCACAAATGGCTCTTAACATAATATATCACAAATACTTAAACCATGATTTGGAATAAACAAACAACTAATTGTGTGAATATTATGTTTAAAAATATATAGGTTTTGTACTAGATAACGTGCCCAACAGGAAGTCTTGTTCTTCCTATCAGAATTGAGGAGCAAGGCCATGGCCATTTGTAGCTATAAATAAAGGGTGTACCATTATGGTCTGTCTCACAATACAACAACACACTTCAGGGTTACTGAAAATGAGGTTTCTTTGTGTTGTGGTAACAGCCCTAGTGGTGCTTGGAGGGTTACCCTTCTCCTCAGATGCACAACTAGACCCCTACTTCTACAAGAATACTTGTCCACAGGTGCATCATGTTGTGTTTAAAGTGGTGGAGAAAGTTTCAAGAAGGGATCCTCGTATGCCTGCCAGTCTCGTCAGGCTTTTCTTTCATGACTGTTTTGTTCTAGTACGTCAACTTGCTTATTCACCCTTCTATGCATCAGTAATTAGATCATTCTTAATTTCCTGCATCAGATGCCTAAAATATTATAGATGAAGTCAAAATCAATCCTTTCTCCAACAACACTTTTATCTCAAATGGGTTCATTTAGTCTCAAGAATATAATTAATTATAAGCTCATTGTTTCCGTCACTTAATTAGGTACTCTTTGCCATGTCAAACATCTAATGACTTATTTGGAGTTCAGTTTTCATGATTCTGTAGTATAAGAAACTATTTTTGCAAATAGCTTCTCAAATAATTATTGCAAGATCAATAAAGTGATATATATATATATATATATATATATATGATTAGATAATAATAATAATAATAATAATATAAAAAGAAATTGTACCAGGCATAATATAAGGACTTAACATTTTTGAGAAATTCTATGATATAATAAAAATATTAAAATATATAAGTGTATCCAAAATTATTCCATTGTTTTGTTCAAAATTATAGAGAGAGAAAGACAGTTGCTTGTTTCATAGTAATTTTCATTTTTTAAAGTTATCTGAGTTAAGTTAGATTTAAAAATAAATTTTAAAAATGTCCTAAATTTTATTTAAGTATTTGGTAAGTAAGTTAGACGTTATACCGATGACGAAAATTATATAATTAAGATTTTATTTTAAATTATGTTTGACATTTTAATAATTTCCCATTAAATTTCTTCCAAGATTTGATTTTTTTTTTTTCATGTTAAAAGAACCATGTAAAAACCCAACATTTGATATTTCTAAGAATGAACAAGAAACAAACCTAGTATGTTGTTGATGGTCGTGGCACATGCAGGGGTGTGATGCATCGATTTTGTTGAACAACACTGCGACGATAGTGAGCGAGCAACAAGCTCTGCCAAACAACAACTCCATAAGAGGTTTGGATGTTGTGAACGACATCAAGACAGCAGTGGAGAAGGTTTGTCCCAAGAAGGTTTCTTGTGCAGATATTCTCACCCTTGCAGCCGAAGTCTCTTCTGTTCTGGTACGTCTCATAACTCACACACCAAACTTCTTCGCACCAATTTCAAGTTCTCCAATAGAAATTCAGCCGCATAATAAAATTCAAGTGATTAATTATCAAAACCAAGATTCAATACGTGTCACCATTTAACTAATCTTGTTATTATTTCGGTCAACTATACTTTGTTTGATCCATCTTATAAAAAATTGAACATTGACAGTCTGGTGGGCCTTCCTTGAAATTTCCATTGGGAAGAAGGGATAGTTTAATAGCAAACAGAACACTCGCCAATCAAAACCTTCCTTCTCCTTTCTCCACGCTCGCTGAACTTAAAGAAGCATTTCGCAGACAAGGTCTTGACACTACTGATCTAGTTGCACTCTCAGGTAACAACAAATGTTCTATGTGTTCAACAATGCTAGCAATAATAATAAATGGAAAAACTCTTCAAAATTTTTTGTATGTGGTTGAATTTCAGGTGCTCATACATTTGGCAGAGCTCACTGTTTTTTCATTCTTGGGCGATTGTACAACTTCAGTGGCACTGGGAGACCCGATCCAACTCTTGACACTACTTATTTACAACAATTGCGCAAAATATGCCCTCAAGGTGGACCTAACAATTTGGTGAACTTTGACCCAACCACTCCTGATAGATTCGATAAAAACTATTACTCCAATCTTCAGGTTAAGAAGGGCTTGCTTCAGAGTGACCAAGAGTTGTTCTCAACACCCGGTGCTGACACCATCACCATTGTCAACAGATTCAGTAGCAGCCAAAACGCTTTCTTTGATAGCTTTGCCGCTTCAATGATTAAAATGGGAAACATCGGTGTTCTCACCGGGAAGAAAGGAGAAATAAGAAAACAGTGCAATTTTGTTAATGCAAAATCTGTTGAACTTGATATGGGTACTGTGGCATCTGAATCAGAAGAGGGTATGGTTAGCTCAATATAATTATGTATACACTTCAAATTCTGTGATTCATGGTCACTAATAAAGAAGCTATAGCCACTTCATGTTTCGTTGTGCCATGTATCATCTTTATCTTTGTTGTATTTCAACCATGTTTGTGAGTCTGAATATCAATTCCTCTCTTTTTATCTCTTACCTGCTCTATTGCTTCTCTTCGTCCATTTTCAAATTCAGATAATTTTATGTCTTTAAATTTTGTTCTTCTTTGAAATATGTTTAAAAGTTCATAAGTTTCACCAAGGAATTTATATGAATAACCTAAAATAACTCACTTAATTTATAAACTATGTATTTTCTTAAAGTGGAATCAATTTCATAGTTATTTCAATTATATAGCCAAATAAGAGAATACAGAAGTTTGTTAAGACAGACACACGCTAGAAAACAGAACAAGGGTGGGAGTGGTTAATTATAGATAGAAATATTAAAATGGTTAATTATAGATAGGAATATTAAAATTGCTTACGCAAGTATTTGCAAATTAATTATGTTAGATATAATCGAAGCATGGAGTGTGGAATTATCTTTCTACATATTGTTTAAATATGAGATTTTCTAATTTATATTATTACACGTTTCCGAAATCAATCCATCAATTGTATTCTCAATTTCATTTAAAAATTTTACAAATAATTTCAATTTCACTTGTGACTGAATATATATATATATATATATATATATATATATATATATATATATATATATATATAAAAGTCTCACATTAATTAAGAATGAAAAAGTTAAGCAACATATAAAAAAAAAACTCACAAATGCAATGTTGGATTGAAGATGATGTCATTTTCTTACGTGGATTTTACTCAGTTCTTATTGTTATGAGATCTTTTTTTATATTTCTGATATAGAAACATTTATTAGTCTTTCACCTCTGATATCTCCTCATCTAAAATAACTCTTTATATTTCTAATATGTAAACATCTATTGGTCTTTCACTTCTAATATCTCTCTATATAAAACTAATTTTAATATTTAATACAAATTACATCTCATTACCGTCACTCACGTCAATTTAATTTTATCAAGTACAACAAATTTCAAAATTTCACAAAATAAATATCAATACAAGTCACTAAATTATATTAATCATCCACGTTTATTAATGGAATTTAAAGCTAAATATAGAAATTCATTTAAATTATATAAACAAGTAATACAGTTAAAGTTTCTTTTAGAAATCCACTATAAAATTCTTCAAAATTTTCAAACGTGTCTCAAATTCATACATTTTTAAATCTATTAGGCTAATTATTCAAAAAAAAAAAATACGTATAATAAAGTACTTAAACCACCATTTCATAACTTAACCAAAATTGTCCAAATATCAAATAAAATTACAGAAACTTCTCCCCAAAAAAAATATATTTTGCAACGTTGAATCTACTGTTTCTTAGTCAATGAATTCAACTTTACAAATTACAATTTGACTAAGGAAACTAATAAAACACTGACAATTATTATTGAATTTTCTTTAATTAACTTTTCATTCTTTCCATTTACATTATTATTGAATTTTCGTATGCAAATAAACTTTAGTAATAAAAAAATGCACTGATCTCAATAACTTAAAAGAATCTTGTATTTATTACACATTGTTCTTTAATAAATAAAGTAGATTAATCAAGTACTTTGATTTTAGATTAATTGACTAAGAGGAAATAAAATACATCTGAAGCAAAATCCAAGCAAAAATGTCTAAGGGTTTAGGTTGAAATCCTAACTGAAAGTTAGACAAAATCTATATTAATTAATAATCAAATCTACATGTGGTTCTAGCAAGATGTTCCCAGAATCCCAGTTTGTACCAACTAATTAAACAAATTTAGCTATGAACGTTGATTCCATACGAACCACGAGCACTGTGCATACACACAAACAAGACCCGCAAAACCAGGGTTAATTTATTTATTTCATTCTGCAAGTTCAATGCTCCCTTCAATAACTTTCATTTAATAATTCAATTGTGCTTTATTAGAAATCATAAAGTTATTTAAATAAGTTGTCCCCACGAAACTAGGGTACAACATATATTTTTTTTTACTGAGGGGACAGCTAATATAGATATAAATACAATAATTAACAACTAATAGATCAATAAAATAAACCCGCAATTGGATAAATTCAGTTTGAATTAGTTTACTGATCAACTTATATTTACAATAATTAACAACTAATAGATCAATAAAATAAACCTGCAATTGGATAAATTCAGTTTAAATTAATTTACAGATCAACTTACATTTTATTTTATTATATATAAAATATCCATATTATTATAAAGTTAGGATTAAATTTAAGTCTCTTATTGAATAAAATTAAAAAATTAAACAATATATAAAAAATAAAATTTACAAACTCATAAATTAATTGTCTTCAAATTTTGAATTAAATTTATATGAGTTTGACTCTCGTTGTTGTAATTTTTTTTTAAAAACTAACAAGTAATATTAAGAGTCAATCATTCATAATAGAAAAGAAAATATAAGAAAACATATTATCAAAATGGTGTCAATTCTTTTTCATTACTACAGGTAAATTGTCTACAAAAGGACAAACACTTATCTTAAATTTAAAGAAGATAATATTTTAAATTTTTTGTTTAAGTTTTTTTATTTTCTCATTCTTGTCACATTGACTGTATTCATCTAACGTGTTATTGTTATAATTTTTTTAATGACATAAAACAAATCCAAAAATTACATTAAATAATCTAAGAGAGTCCAAAATCTTCAAAGAAGAAAAACAAAATATTTTTTCAGATACAAGAAGTTAAAAGAACAATACGAGAAGAAAACCCCAACAATATTTGGTGACCAAATCCATAGCTAAGTAAATTTTAATCACTAAACAAGACAGATGTCAGTCAAATCAACTTTATCACGTGATCACTAATATGATATTAGTAATATCCAGTGTTAGTAGGATTTGTTTAGAAAGTAGAAACGATCACATGAAACCATTATTAGTGTATTTTGTGAGATATATAAATGAATAAGTGATAAAATTGTAATTAATAAAAAAATAGAGATTGATGTAAAAATGTTAAAATGGTTGGTAAAAGCAAAAGAGCATGGATAGAGACAAGTTACTAGAAATGGGCATGGGGTGATTTTATTGACCAAAAGGACCATTGAAAAAGCAATGGTTGGAAAACTCAGTTAAAGAAATGTATTCAGAATTCAGAAGGTCCCACTTTTACATGTTACTTTTCACCTCTCGTCCTTTCAAAAGCATGGTTGTTGGCATACACCTTTACTTTAAGGTTTAATAATCGCAGACCTTATCTTTTGTCCAATATTAAATCAAAATCTGTTGGGGACAAGATTTGAGTTTAACTTTCTTTAAATAAAATATTATTTTACAATATAAAAAAAAGTTCATTTTAAAATAACCAGTCAGGTTTAATAGAAATTAAACAACTTAAGATTTTCAACTATCTACATTTTATATGTTTACTTTAAAATATAATTACATGGCAGGTCTTCTCAAATAATTTATTGAAAATATTCGATATCAATTACTAAATTATATAAGACATTATAATATTATCTTTAATACTTGATTTGAGTAAATATATTAAAGAAAGTCAATACTTAATAAAAAGTATTTAGATTCAATAAGAAGATAGGAATCCATCTATATGAAAGACACATAACCTCATCTTAAATACAAAATTTTAAAATAATAAAGTTTATGTATATTTCTACTATATATTTGAATTTAAACTCATACTCAATTTCTAATATGATAAAGGTAAAATACTTCATCGAGCTTTGCTTTATATATTCATATCAACCAAGATTGATATATAATTTTGTTAATTAAATATGTTATCATGATTTTGGGTATGAAATAAAACTGCTATCTTTTCCTATTAAGTATAAGATTTTAAAAAAATGAAACTTTTATAAAAGTTAAAATATAAAAATTGTAATATTTATAATATGAAAATAGTTAATTATAATGACAACACATAAAGCAAGGTTAGTAACGTGAACTCAAAAAAAGTTATCAGCAAAGAAATGGACCCCCATGTCATCATGTGTTGCTTTTGTTCGAAAATCTTATTCTTACATGTGTTCTAAGTTTTAAATATTTAATACGAAGCTTCAACTCAGCCTGTAAATAATTAATTTTAAAAAAATTAATTAAAATTTATTCTTAATATGGATACAAATAAATAAGTAATACTTGTGGCACCATAAAATCACGCACTATAATATAAAAAGTTAAAACAAATTAATAAGATATTAAAACTACTTCAATAATCTTTACATTTGAAAGAAAGTAAAAATAGCGTCTTTTTCTTCTTCTTCTTTTTTTTTTTCTGTAGACGTACCAATCGAAATATGCTCCTGCATAAAATAACATTATAACTAAAGTTTTCTAGAACTTCAATAAAGGAAACCTAATTATATATTAATCATTTATGCACTCGTAAGTATAGGAAACATAAATTTATTCTCTCATCATAGTCTTCATTCAATGTTGAATAAAATAGTAATAGGTATAACAAGTGAGTTTTATTTAACCGTACTATTGTTGCAGATAATCATTAAGTTTACTTAAATTAAGGGTTAAATATTTTTTTCCTGTGATTTTTTTTTTTATAAATATTTGTTCTGGTTTCTTATAAATAATTCATTTATCTGGTTTCTATATTATTAGATAATAATGATAATGAATCTTATTAATGTATGTATTAATTTTTTAATGTGATTAACCATATGTTATCTTTAACTTGTCTATATGATACCGATGTAATGTTTTTAAGGTAAGTAATAAAGGGTATTGCTTTTTCAATTTTAATTTGAAGAGTTAGGAATGAAGATATTTAATTGTGATCATATTGATTCAAAATTAGATAAATATTAAAACTCAATGAAGTTAGGAATGATGATCATATTGATGTTAGGAACATTTGTTAAGAATGAAGTTACATTAAAGCTCAATTATATAAATATTAGCTGATTCAAGTATTTTGGTCAAAATTAGAGATCACCATATCAAACATTATCGTGCTTAGTTGTAGTAAAACATTTTTTTACTGAGAACACACTGGTCTATGTTTCATCGTGAACATATGGATCCATTGTTATTAAATTTCAAAACGCCAAATTTGACTTTTCTCATTGATCGCGGTAGCACGATTGAAAATGTGAACCCAGCAGCAGGGGATCATGAATGAAACACAACCACGTTCCATTTTTCTTCTGTCTCCTTATATAGACCCTAAGCATTTGGGGAAGCTCACAACAACATCACATTCAGAGTTCAAAACACAAGAAAAAATGAACTCTTTCAGTGTTTTCACAGTGAAAGTAGCACTTTGCTGTGTGGTGGTTATGCTTGCAGCATCACCACCCTTCTCACATGCACAGCTTGATAACTCATTTTACAGGGACACATGTCCAAGGGTGCATTCTATTGTTCGTGAAGTTGTCAGAAATGTCTCCAAATCTGATCCTCGCATTCTCGCCAGTCTCATAAGACTCCATTTCCATGATTGCTTTGTTCAGGTAACTATGTAGCATTGTTCAGATGCGTATGTAGATCTCATGATTAAAAAAAAGTCTTTTAATATTTTATAAATGGATATAAACTTTGTTTTACAAATCGATTTTTATAAATTGAGTTAAATTTAAATTTATTTTTAATATTATATTATTATTATATCAGATATTATACTAACAAAGTTGGTAGTTCTATCATAACTATCCATTAGACGGTTATCGAAATCGTTATAGCACCGTCCTTACATATATATTTTTCTAATAAAGTATACTATTAGTGTAATAGTCTTAATCAAGTTTTATGCTGTTAGATAATTGAAAGCTGCTATGTGTGTGTTTATATGACAGGGATGTGATGCATCAATTCTTTTGAACAGCACTGATACGATTGTGAGTGAACAAACTGCAGCGCCAAATAACAACTCCATAAGAGGTTTGGATGTGGTGAATCGGATCAAGACAGCAGTAGAAAATGCTTGCCCTGGCATAGTTTCTTGTGCTGATATTCTTGCTCTTGCAGCTGAGATATCTTCTGTTCTGGTAACTATGCCTATTTTCCTGTATTCAACACACTAACTGATATAGATGTCATATTAATTAATAACGTAATTGAAATAATATATACATAAACCATACAAATCTCGTGCTAAAGTGAAGCAAGCCCAATTTTTAGGTTGATTTAGGAAGAGAAAAACTAATTATAAGAAAAGAAAGAAACTAGTATTCAACTGTGATAATAAAGCTGCTATTTATATCTGGATAGTTAGTTGTTGTGTAGTTATTGTCAAAATTTTGATGAGTCCTCAATAATGTGAAATACTAGTAAATGAAGCCTTGTACTTAGGCCAAAAACTCATCACACGATTTGCAGTATTATATCTTATCATAGAGAGAAACATGAACCGTGGTCCATGTGAACAAAAGCATTATTTTAATCTGTTCAATGGCAAAGGATTATGATCATGCAGTAGGAAGCTTCGTGGACTTATTATGATACTAAAAAAATAAAGTAGGCCTATGAAGAACTTTTTAAAAAAAAAATAGGTAGGTCTTCCTTTAAATTTATTACCAACCAATCATATCTCTGATCTAACACAGATATTCATAACTAAATATAATATACAAATCTGCAAACAAAAAACATATTTTTTTATGTAAGTCACATTTGATGTATAACTATAAAGCATGGACATCCTATCAGAGGTAGTGCCACTATGTCCGTCAATTATTTGGAGCATTTCGAAATAACATATTTTATTTTCGAAAAGTAAAAAAAAAATTTGCTTATAGATACTTGTTAAAATAAAATAAAAAATGTATTTTAAATAATCTAATTGTTTATAAGAAAAGTAACAAACCATTTGTTTAGTTTTTTATTTTTGTAAGTAATTTATATAATTATTTTTACTTTTAACTGAAGGAATACATGAATGCAGATGTTAAATATCTCATTATATTTAATATTAATCAAACAAGTTCGATATTTTTAAAGAAATTAAGAAAAATAAAAACATTAAAAATGAAGATAAATATAATTAAATACAAAAATATAGTCCAGAAATTCATCTTGTTAAAAAATAAAAATATATAATTAGATGAATAAATTTATCTCGAAAAAAAAGCATTCAAATTTATTATATACTATAAATATGGTCTCATCCTAAATTTTTGTTAGGAGGAGACAACCAAGGAAATAATGGTCATAAGATTATGATACATCTTTATTTAGGCTTAGCCTTGAGCCCAAGTCTATAGATATAAAGCCCACAATTTTAAATATGTTTCAAGACTTTGCTATTCTCATTACGCTTGTGTTAAGTTCACCCCAGTTTTAGAAAAATATACTAGTAGGGGTATCTTAAAGGAAACAGTATTAGATACATAACGAAAAAAATAATAATAATGGATGAAGTTAGAAAAACAGGGTGAAAATAGCATAGTCCTATGTTTATAGTTTACTCAAAAAAGATTTCCTCACGTTTTTAGTTAAAAAGAACACAAATTTAGAGATAACTTTGTCCTTTTTTTAAAAGTTTATTGAATTACTTTTAAATACCTTTCTTAAATTTTTAAAATAGTTTTAGAAATTAAGTCAATACGAATAATAATTTCTTTACACAATTTTTTTTCTAAAATCACTTTCCTTTTCACGTATATATTGAATCAATAATATATTTTTTTGGTTCAATTTGATTATTATTCTTCTTCTTTTTCGGAGTTTCTGGATGTTTTGGAAAAGTTTTTTTAATATCATCTTGTTTGTTCTATTACTTGTTAGGCCCATGGTCCTGACTGGAAAGTTCCTCTAGGAAGAAGAGACAGTTTAAATGCAAGTTTTGATCTTGCTAATCAAAATCTTCCGGGTCCTAATTTCTCCCTTGACCAACTCAAATCTGCATTTGAAAGGCAAAACCTTAACACAACTGATCTAGTTGCACTTTCAGGTATAATTTTTACATTATAAGAAATTTATGTTAACAGAGTCAATAATTTGTCTTACATACATGTGATTCCTTTTCAGGTGCTCATACAATTGGGAGAGCTCAATGTAGATTTTTTGATAACCGATTATACAATTTCAATGGCACTGGAAACCCTGACCCAACTCTTAACACAACCCTTTTACAATCACTACGAGCAATATGCCCCAATGGCGGACCTGGAACCACTCTCACCGATTTGGACCTAACCACTCCTGATGAACTTGACTCTAACTATTACTCCAATCTTCAACTTCAGAATGGCTTGCTTCGAAGTGATCAAGAGTTGTTTTCCACAATTGGTGCAGATACCATTCCCATTGTCAACAGTTTCAGTAGTAACCAGACTCTTTTCTACGAAAATTTTAAGGCTTCTATGATAAAAATGAGCATCATACAAGTGCTCACAGGATCACAAGGACAGATTCGAGCACACTGTAACTTTGTGAATGGAAATTCAGCTAGTTCGACTACTCTAGCCACCAAACAATCCTCGGAAGAAGATGGTATCGTGAGCTCAATCTAAATAAATTAGTGAAAGTATTGTACTAAATGCATGAACGTCAATGGTCATTAATAAAAAAGTTTTACAAGAACATGCGTGTGTGTTAATGATGGGTCGTAATCACCTTTGTATTTTCTGTTGGATATGGATAGCTCCAACCTGTTTTTGTAATATCTAGTAATAAGATTGATTTGTTTGGTGTCTGCTATTTTGGGAGTGAAGCATAGTAAATGGGTTTTTCCGATGGACATTCGATACTAATAAACCATGAAAATTTCATATTCAATTCAAAATTTTAAGATAATAAATATGGGAGTTTTATTTCTTGTATACTTTGTTGTAGATCACTTATAATTATTGTGAGATTAATCTCATGTTTAAAGCTCTAACAATTTTTTCATCAAATGAATTTTTTATATATTAGTATTTCTTAATGGTAACTCACATGTATTTTCATTTTTATCATAGTAAGGATTTCTATTAATATAGAATTTAATTACTTACATGTTTATTTTATAATTGTTAAGGAATTAACACACTTAAATTCAGTAGTGTATACCACACAAATAAACATGATAATAGAAAAACTCACAAACATAACTCAAAAGTAAATATAAGAAGAATAACAAAAAATAATTAGATATAAAAATAAGGTGATTTCATTGAGAATCTTCATAATCATATATTATGGAATAAGATATTTTGAGAGTTTATCACCTTCATATATCGTTATCTAATCTCTTTTCTCATGAGATGCAACTTAACAATTAATTTTCCATAATAAACTTGGTTCTTGAACAATTTTACTATGTTATTATTATCACCATAGACGATGACAATCTCTTGCACCTTTAGCTCTTTGACTAGATCCTTCAATCTTAAAGTTTCCTTTACAACTTCTATCATAATGATATATTCTATTTTGTAGTTAATTTATAGATTTACCTTCTAACTTACGAAAGTACCATAAGTATTATTATATAAAAATAAAATAATCAAATATATTATATTACAAATATATTATATTGAAATTATGATCTAATAAAATTTAATTAAATATAATAAATACTTATAATTTATTTGTATTTAAAATATGAATGTTTGTTGATTAATAGAATTTTTTTTGTGTTTTTTTCTTTTGCTCCGCTGAATTTTGATTTTTTTTATTATACTATTTTGTATTGTAATTTAAAAATATTATTAGAAGTAGAATGAAACAATTTATATTAAAGTAGAAAATCTCTTATATAAAATTAAAATTTAGAAAGATATGAATTACTCTCGTAATTAATGTTAATTTTTATTTTTTTTACCTTTTATTAAAGAATAAAATAATTAATAAATATTTTAAGTTGTTCTAATTTATTTATTCTTTTTTAAATATTTTTATATTCTCTCATTAACCTCTTCTTTCCTTTTTTTACTCTTTTTTTTTATTATCAACAGACCTTAAGAAAGAAAAGAGATGAAAAGTAAATGAGAGGAACATAATTTCCATTAATATCATTTGTGATATTCCTCGTCATTCATTAAAAAGAACTATTAAATAAAGAAAATGCTGTGAGTGAGTAGATATATAAGAGTCTACATTTGTATATATAATCTTGCAATGCATGCAATCTGAATAATATAATCTTAAAGCATATTTCTTTCGACAAACAATTTTATTATTTTCAAATAAATTTAAATATTTGAAATTGGAAATAGTTAAATAGAAATTAAAGTTGAGTTAAGAAAAGAATTTTCCCTGTTTTTAGGAGAAAGTATAATTTTCCCCTCCAATGGAATATAAAGTAAAACAAACTTTGTAATAATCTTCAAAATTAAGTAAACTTTTTTATTATTAATTAAGATAAAAAAGATTAAAATAATATTTGGAGTCCATGAATACAAGCTATGTTGCTTTCTAACCCTCTTAAACCCTAGTTTCTTCCTCTGTCTGCGTCTCTTCTCAAAAACCCTACAAAAACTCTCTGTATCGCAAATTCGAACCTTTGAATCTGAATCATGCCGCGAAAGAAGAAAAGCCATTTCTCCTCCAATGATTCCCGAAAACGCAAAAAGCCCAATGGCAAACTTGACCGCGAAGATGAAGAAGATGCCGAGATAGAAAGCGATTTTGATGAAGATGGCTTCTTCGCCGGCGTCGACGACGGCTCCGGTGAGGATCAGGAGGAAGAGACAGGCGCGGAGGCGCGGAAGAGAATTGCACAGGACTATCTCCAAATGGTTCGGCGAATAGCGCAGAAAGAGAAGGAACAAAAGGACGGTGAGGAGGAAGAAGAAGATGGTGATGAAGAAGAGGAAGAAGGAGCAAGAGACTCACTCGTAGCTCAGAAGTTGATAAAGGAGCAACAAGAGGAAAGTGGACGCGTCAGAAGAAGCATTGCTTCAAGGTTTGTTTCATTCCTCACCTGTTATTTGTGTTTGTGTTTAGATTTTGATGGAACCCTAAGATTTGATTGTTTGATATTTTAGGGTGAAAGTGAGTAGTGATGAAGGGTTTAGGGTGTTGGTGAAGCACAGACAGAGCGTTACAGCTGTGGCTCTGTCTGAGGATGATTCGAAGGGCTTTTCGGCGTCGAAGGACGGCACAATTATGCAGTGGGATGTGAATAGTGGGCAATTTGAGCGGTATAAGTGGCCCAGTGATTCGGTGTTGAAATCTCATGGCTTGAAGGATCCACAAGGCTCGGCTGCAAAGCAAAGTAAGCATGTATTGGCTTTGGCTGCGAGCTCGGATGGTAGGTATTTGGCGACTGGAGGCCTTGATCGCCATGTTCATATATGGGATACTCGTACCAGAGAGCATGTTCAGGTGCCTCTTTATTCTTTCAAATGAATGGTAGGAATGTAGTATGAAAAGTGGCTAGCATGTTTTTTGCTGGCCATATGTGCAAATAGAAGAGTAGTTTGGATTGGACCTCTTGTATGTGTGTTTTGCTGCATTTTCCGAATAAAAATGTTTTACTGCCATTGTTGTATGTTTCGCCTTTTAGTGGATAGTGAGCTCATTTGAATGTAAACAGGATCCTACATAGGGTTTGACAAAGTAAAATGCAAAGTAATTTACTTGCTTTGGTTTGTAGTTGTCTTTGCTAACACGGTACACTCAATGTTTGGAAAACCATAGGCCTGTTTTAGCTAATTGTTTTAAGGTTTTGGACTATTTAATTGCGGATTGCATTGCTGATATTGGATTGTAATTGTTTTTACAGGCTTTTCCAGGTCATAGGGGGCCTGTTTCTTGCCTGGCTTTTAGGCAGGGAACTTCAGAACTTTTTTCTGGTTCATTTGATAGGACAATTAAGATATGGAATGTTGAAGACAGAACTTACATGAATACTCTGTTTGGCCACCAAAGTGAAGTATTAAGTATTGATTGCTTACGCAAAGAAAGGGTACTGACTGCTGGGCGTGATCGTAGCATGCAATTGTTTAAGGTAATCTCATCAAGATATTAAGATTTAAGTATTTCACTATCAACTATAATATATGTTCAGTGTTCATTTATTTCTCCTACTGTTGTTCTGTTCTTTTTTTATCTTCGTGTGGAAAATATTCAAGTGATTAAGCAGAAACTTTTATCACCTAACTACATTTTTCTTGGGTTATTATAATTTTTGTTTTAGATTTGTTTTTTTTAACTATTGTTTGTGTATTCTCGCTAATTTAGGTTCATGAAGAGTCACGTCTTGTGTTTCGTGCTCCTGCATCCTCCTTGGAATGCTGTTGTTTTGTTAATAATGATGAACTCTTGTCGGGTTCGGATGATGGAAGCATTGAGCTTTGGACTGTAATGCGAAAGAAGCCTGTTTACATTTTGAGGAATGCTCATGCTTTACTCGTGGATAGCATGATATCTGAACAAAAGGACAGTGAAAGTCTTCCCAATGGAAACTTAGGTAAACTATTATGTTTTCTTTCTTTTTCTTTTGTGCTTTTCTGAAAGAGTTGTGATGCACGCACTACAATGCATGTGATACACCGTTTTGTGTAACAACAGTTGTGTGAATATCTCTTCATCATTGCATGCAATAATATTCTCTCTTTTCTCTTTCGGTTGTATAGTTTGTTGTAGTTTTCCTCCATGATTCTGTATTCAGTTACTCCTTTAATGTATGCTCAATATATAACAAAGAGCATAATATTTTGCTGTTGGCTTACTTTTACAATACAAAGTTGTGAATTTGTAATACATTTGCTAGTTATAGCTACCCTTGTCTTAAAGTAATTCCATTGTCTTCACCATGCAGAAAATGGTTACCACCATCCTGAGAACCATCATTGTACGTCAGTATTCTCTTGGGTCAGTGCAGTCACTGTTTGTAGAAACAGTGACCTTGCAGCATCTGGGGCGGGCAATGGTTCTGTTCGATTATGGGCAGTTGAAAGTGATACAAAAGACATTAAACCTCTTCATAATGTGCCATTGGTAAGTGAAAGGAATTGTAGTGAAACTAAAGTTACTTTTCCTACATAATTTTTTTTCGTGGATTATGATTATAGTTATAGCCTCTGCTGAAAGAGGCTTTTTGTTTTTTTTTTTTTTTTTTTTTTTTCTATTGAATGTTGCTCTCTGTTGAGCTCTGTTTTTTAGTGAACAATTCTCTCCCCTTCTGTACAAACCTTACTTTTATGCCATGTGATGATGTATCATTAATGTTGCTCAGAGAATGGTAGATACTCAACATGGAAAACCTGCTACCATTATATAGTTATCAATTTGTACATAGCATTTTTTTATTTTTTTTCATAGAAAATCAAGTTTTACTTTTGAAGTCAAAATTAATTTCAAAACACGTAATTCTTCATCTTTCTAGTATTGGATTTATATTTGTACCGAGTTATTTGCAGTTTAAGAATCCACTGGCATTTAATCAAACCTTTTTTACATTTCAGGTTGGATTTGTGAATACCTTGGCTTTTGCAAAATCAGCAGAATTCTTAATTGCTGGAGTTGGACAGGTGAATTTACTCATACTATGTACTACTAGCAATATTATTGTCTTTATTTGTCATAACACTTAATGAAATTTATATTTAATGTTGTCGTTGACAGAAAAACTCTGAGCATTTCAACTTTCTAGTTTTAATGCTTCACAGTTAGTTGTCAAGGATTGGTAATAGTATGATAATAAGGGAATTGACATGGTGTGAAGTTTTCTTATTAATATTTCTCGTTCATAGTAACAGGTCAATTTTTTGTGTTATCTTGTTGTCTGTGTCCTTTGTCCCCCACTCTCCTCCCTAAAACTCTCTCTATACTTCCAACATTTTAATAAGAAACTGTCTCACTGACAAATTTCCAGTTTTAGCTTGTGATTGAGAGGCATCTCGTGTTATGTGATTAAAACTACAGGATTTATAGGATTAAAGATTTCACACATCCTCATTTGGTTGCACTCAGGTGTCAATCTGTCCACAGCTGTAAGACTGTAAAACCCAAAACTAGTCCATCCTTAGCAAATGGAGCTTTACATATTGATGTCTGAGAAGACAAATTTCATTGCCTTTCTCTTGCTCTTTGCTAAGTATATGAAATTGACTAGCTTTATTTAGTTAATAGCTTGCTTTGAATGGAATACAGTTTTTTAAATACAGCATGGTTAATTGCTTCAATTGTATGAAAACACCACTTACATCATTGGATGTTATTTACTCTTATGGTCTTACAAATTGCATATTTACCGAATAATTGCAGCTACAAGTACATAACTTCACTTAAACTTAAGTCTTAGAATGTGTGATCTCCAACATTAAGTTCAGGCTGAAATCATGAGTTAATTTTGGGGAGTTTAATTTCTTGACCAGATTTGCTGTTGAAAATATCTTGTACCTCGTATTTATTTAGATGCCTGCAAACTGACCCAGGAACTTTCTTTTGCCATAATGTTTTCAATTGGATGTTGTCTGCCCTAAATATTGTGAAATTTCATTTTTTGCTATAAGCGAATTTTGTCCAAGTTTATGTTCATATAAATGTGATTTTTGATAATAAATTTATGGATCTGCATATACTTTAGTTTCCATTTTGGTCCATCTCTGATGGAGCATGGAGAACATATGATCGGCTATTGAATGAAGGGGAATTCGAACTTTTAAAGCATAATTAGTGCATTTCTTAGCATCTTGTTTGTTTCGGGGGGTTACAACGCATTCAATACCTTGTCGAACAATATAATAGTCTCAGGCATTGGTTCTGAATTAATCCTCTCCCACATGATTGTGGTATTCAGTAATTCTTGAGCTGCGTATGTGCCTTAAGGGATTAACCTTGGATGTAGTTCTTTAATTGTCCTCTAGATATAATAAGTTTCACATAAGTAATTTATATGATTTTTAATACAAACTTTTATTGAGTTGTTTACGTAGGTGAAATCCCAGTTTCTAGTTGATAACATTGTCAAGTACACCTAGAGGACTATAACTAAATTTTGCACTTATTTGGATTTCAACTATAATGCGATTCAGCTCTCTAGGTGTTTGGTCATTTTGTAGGGTGGGGACACATTTGCCCCGATCCTTAATTTTTCTTCTGCTTTTTTTCATTAGGGCCCTTAATTCACACAGGGTTGTTTGTTTAACCACCATCATAATCGTCTCTATTAAGCAAATAATACTTTTTAATAAAATTTACATACAACCGATTTATACATGAATATCCGTTTATTATCTTGATTAATTGTTACTCCCATTTCCTGCCTTTGTAACCGTGTTAGAATTAGTGGTTTTTCTTCTCAGTAAAGATGTATTTGTCTGCAGGAACCTCGTCTAGGAAGGTGGGGACGTAACCCTGAAGCACGAAATGGAGTTTCAATTCTTCCTCTTAAATTGTGAGATGAGGCAATGAACATTGTACCTCCTCAATTTTGACATACGAAATGTAACATTGAGTTCAATGTCCGTCCGTGATCTTAACTATATGTATCGGTTACATTTTTTTTATTATTATAAATAATTTCTTGGTTTTTTCACGTTTGTACATGATTTTGAAATATTGACATGATTTTTTCAGCAAAATGTTTATTTAGGTAATGACTACTAAACTTCGGAAAAAAGACCTTTTCCCTGACTCTAATCCACCTGTTTAAATACAATTCAACTAAACTCCGTGTCAGTAAAGATGTAACCGACATTATTGGCTATTTGGCCTGTCAAACCGTCTTTTATGGTATGAATTGTGAGTGAGAATTAAAACTATAAAAATTCAGTGTGTATGTGAATAAAAGACAATTAAGGTTGTTTTCCGTAATAACAATAGCGGTTACTAATAAGGTTTCTATTTATCAAAGACAATTTGTTGTTCCTGTATAAATTTACAACAATCATTTTGTTTGTTCGCTTATCTGACGGTGGTTAGTTGAATGTGGGTTTTATGTTCGTGTATTAAGAGATTTTACTTTATACCATTTCATTACCAGAACTTGGGTCTGACCAGAATTAACAACGAAAAATGTTACTACGCAGTAAAAATCACTGAAAATTATACCCAAAATTGAAGACAGTGTATTCAATCAATCTATTATGTTTATTTTTCCTCTCAAAAATTACTGGATGGGTATATTACTGCACTTTCATGTTCAGAGTAATATAACCTAAATCGTGAAACACTACTCACAAAGGATCAACGCATAGAAATTCAATGTAATTGTTAAATCCAACCAGGAAGTCTTTCCTAAGTTGATTCTGAAGCAACTTATACAATATGCTGGGACAAGTCAATACAAGTTTCAGAACCCGAAGGTTCATGTAACAATGAAACGAATCTTGCTCTCAGAAAACTGATAATTACAAAACGTCCTCCCCTACACCCCATGTTTTGGTCTTTTCCATTATCAGTATGCTCTGAGGTTCAAGCCCTTATCAGCAACCATCTCAAGCTCTTCAATGCTAAAGACCCACATCATTTGAGCTTGGGCAAGGAACTTCCTATAAAAATCATCATACAAGGTTACTTTGAGCGATTGAAAAAGTCAAGCAAGGAACCCATTTTCATACCGGAACACTTGGATCGGAGAGACGTATTTATATGAACAGTTAATACGAAAAGGGGGAAAATTTAGTAGCACCTAATTGGGCGAGCTAAACATTTGATATGAACAGGTGAAGAATTCAGTAGCACCTAACAGCATGAGCTAATAAAGTCACATCAAACATTGAATTTATAGCTTCAGAAGTTGGTGGGAATAAAATTCAACACTCCTATTAAAAAAAAGCGTGCAGAGAGGTCTAAACGCTCTTGCCCAGCCAGACTCCAGGATGTACTTTTCCCACCTGATTAATTTTGCATGATTAGCAACCCAAGCCAGTTCACAGGAATTTACATTATCTATTCATGTTCGACTCCTTTATTGCTGTCAGTTGTGTCCTTGTTACTGTTTCCTCCAACCTCAGCGACTGACCCATCCACAGAAGCTGGTGCACATGAACTTGGATTTTCACTTACTGTTTTAGTTGTCTCAGAGGTTACAGGACTGGAGTTATCGAGAGGCGCTGATGGCAAATCAGCAGCTAACTGCTTATCCTTTGTTACTGCAACACTGGATGATGGAGATGGTGATTCAGCTGCACCAGGATCATTGTTCCCAATTTCCCCATTCGGAAGAATATCAGAAGGGTCATTGGCATCTGAAGATTCCCTCCATTCAACCCACTCAACAGGTTTATCTGTCCCACCATGTTCTAATTTTAGTGCTGCTTCGGGAGAAGATGTTGCAGTGTCAGCTAACTCCTCATCCTCACCAGCAACATCATCTCCACTGGCTTTTACAATACCCTCCTCAGCATTAGGTGATGGAGAAGCAAGGGAACCTGTTGAGCGCTCATTGGCTACTCTATCTCTATCCTCCTCGAAAGCAAACCAGTTGGAATTTGTGAATAGAGACCCACTGCATATGCCAAGGCATAAGGTATACATCCAAAGAATGTGAAGAAAAACTAGCCAAGACGTTAAATTCAAAGTAGAAAACTGACACACGTACGATCAAGAAAAGCACAACATTTACCTTTCATGGTCATCTCCCAACCGCAAAGAAGATATAACAACTTCTGCAGATTCATCATCAAAATAGACATCCTGCAAGATTCATATTCTCTTAGATATTTTATTATGATAGTAAATCAAATCTCAACCAAAAATCCTATGACACATTAGTGATGTCCATTAATTTACATAAACATGAGAAATCAGCCACACTTGCAGACTTTTATGATGAAAACCATTAATTTGCTCAGCACAAAGCTGCAGATAGGCAAATTTTATGTGATGGAGAAGTTCGAGTCACTATAAGACACCCAAGCAAGAATGTTCATTCCATCTTGAAACATATTTATATTAAGCACTAACCTGAACATATTCAACTATATATTCACTTCACCTAAATTCCAAGACTGGATTTTAACATATAAAGAGGAAAATAGTATACCTCATCATCTCGTTCAAGAGAGCCATGGACCTGAAACACATACATTGGTCAGGAATCAAAAGCTAAGCATAGAACTACTAATGACACAATCTGATAAGCAGTAGTGTCAACCCAACTATAAACAGGAGCATAATAAAGAATTATCACTTCCTTAAAAAGATATCAGCCATCGGAATTTATCATTCTACAATGCGCAATGAACAAATTGGTCACTACATCAGCTGGTCTACATACTTTGAGAACAAACTATTAACTGGTAAAGCTATTATTTAAAAATGTCTCTGATTAGCTAAGAATGAGAAGGCTTTGACTGTTGCAAATCACTTTCTCGAAAAGTTGTAGACTGCCTTTACTACCTAACATAAAAGTTCAGACATCGAAAAGTTCTTTTGAACCCAGATTGAGCCATTCCATTCTCTGTCAATCTTCTTGATATATATAACACGCCATAGAAATAATTTTTGAAGGTATACTTCTGGCCATTATGAAGAAAACAATTCTAAGGGCCTTGTGAGCATATAAACCAACACCATAGAAAGTGAGTCTTAATGACGTTTATATATCTTAATAATTCTTTATCAATCTCAGAAAAATTCCAGATATTTCTGTTCTTCCATTCAGAGCTATATAACGAATGACACTACAAAATGCACATTCAACTGCAGGCAGACAGGAGGTCCCCTGAAATAACTTTACTGTACCTCTTCAACATCATTATTGTAAATGCCATAACGGAAGGCTTGACTTAAGTTATTTGCTAATGCCGCAACATCATAGTCCCGATCTTGATAATTATCTTCGTCACTATCCCTATTTCTGTCATGCAATGCTGTTGGCCTCCTGTAACAATCAATTAATTAAGAATCATCAAAAGAGCCCAATACAGAACCACATGATGACCTACACTGAAGCTACATCAAAATACACTCAACCCCAACAGTAATAAGGAAAGTATTCAGTAACAAGAATTAAGATCGTGCTCAAGCTTGAGGCTCCAAGCATGTATGACAGATCAGCAAGAATACAGTAGCATAAAAAAAGACTTTTGAAAAGGGACTACGTGTTCTAGAGGTCAAAGTTTTCTTGGTTCAGCGAGCAATGGTCTATTCCTGTAATGAGAGCATTTTTCCTGATTGAGAAAGGTATATTATAATATGATGATTCTAATGGTTGCTATGACGCTATGTTTATGGCTCTAAGGAAAAATAATAGAATATCAATCTGGACTCTAAAGATTCTAACCAAGACTTTCAAAAGCATGATGGCATTCAAGGAAACAGGCAAGTCTTAACTTTTCAGCTCATTCAGACAGTAGGATTAACCATGGGATATAACAAGATAGTGCCAGCTAAGAAAAGCCACATACCCACAAGCCCATTGATAGACATTCTCCACAGCATTGCGATTGGATAGAACACCAAGGTACCAGTCTGTCCAATCACTATTTCCCTGTAATTTAAGTTTGAAAATGAGCTTCAAGATTATGTAGTAAACTTTTAACATTCATTTTGTTCAAATACATACTAAAAAAATCAGACAATTACTTACTGGGAAAAGAAAGAGAATTGATCAAATATCACAACTAAGTTTAAACATTCAAAAATCATACCACAAAACTTGCTGGAGACATAGTAACAGACCTGCAAATGTTCCTGAATTACACTGTTGTTATTCCCTAACTGGACAAGTTTGTTAGCTATACGGGTTAAGTGTCCTATGCATCCTATCCTGGGTGCTGATTTACCCTCAGCGGGTATTGTTGCCTGCAAGAATATTTGCAGACGTAGAAAATTTAAAATATGTATTCATCCCAAAAGATTTTCTAATTCTCATTAAATATTGTATCAAAACATAAGCAAAGTAAAACAATTTTGCAATACAATATTTTTGTTTGTGGGAGAGGGGGCAGGGGACTCATTTACCTTGTTTGAATCAGCTTCCAACGTGAATTGCTTTTCTGCCTGAATAATTTTCCCAACAAAATCACAATGATGGAGAAGATGTTCCAGAAGAGAAGAATTCTTACTCTCCAAGCAAGATGTTATAATGTTTTCCACATGGTGATGCAAAAAGTTATTGTACGGGTACCTACCAAATTCAAGCATTGTAGCGAGGCATGAGATTAAATGACATGGCACAAGATACCAGAATTGCAAAACTTACTCAAAGAATAAGTGTATAATCCTTTGCACTGCTCCAAGATCAATCAATTTCTTCTCAGCAGCTTCACCACCAACAGTTACTAGGACTGATATGAACTCTACAATCTGAAAGAATAAATGTTCAGTTAATATTATTTACAGCAAAGCTACAATATTACTTTTCAACATCTTCAAAGATCGTGAACCCCAAACATTAAAAAGGCAATTACTTGCAAAGGTATCATCATGACCGTACATGTTCAAGACGAGTCTACCAAGCTCGAACAGATTCGAATCAAATATACAAACAGAGCAATTTCAAATAATTAGTTTACCTTTAACCGATGTTTACCAAGAGGTGGTTGTAATTTGCCAAAAGTAGTTAGCAAGAGATTTTCAGCAGAAGAAACATCTAATAGCTTGAGTAAATCACCTACAGAGTAAGAGCTAGATCAGCATTTTTTTCTCCTATAGAATCAGTCACATAAAAATTCAGAGAAAAGGAATATACATCTCCCAAAAAACATTAAGCCGTTCAGAATTAGCATATTATATTACATTAAAATCAACTACACACTAGAAGGCATATTATATTATTAATATAGTCTAAGTAGCATGCACAAATTGGTAACTTGAATTTATGACCTATGATATGCAATTACCACTGGCAGAATTTCACTATTTACTTTATTCAGTTGTTTCTTTGAATTTTTAATAAGATAGAACTAACAAAGAATCCAATATAGCCCTAAATAAGGCAACCACAAACATATTAGCCTCAGCTTAATCCAGCTGCAATCATGGATAGCACCATAACACTATTCCAGAATGAGACAGGTGGCAGTCATGAGAAAGGGTCCACGACATGTCATTTCAGTGGCAGTTTGGCTGAAATCTGAAACTACCATTTACCATGGTGGCTATTTGAGAACATTATATATGCTCAACATTACAATACTAACAAGATGACTTTAAGATTTTAGAATAAACAGGTTATTTGAAGGTCAAGGTGGATGGAGGAAGTCTTACCTAGGCTTTCTAGCATGCCTTCAACAGTCTCGGGATTTGCAGTTACGGTAGATCCATTAGTCATTTGGCGGTTATATGTATAATAAGCTCCAAAAGTATGTCTCTTGGGGTCTAACAAAGATATGCATACAGATAAGGAGTTTACAAGAACAGATTTTGGCCGAGAGACTTCCAGGGCGTGACGGAATAATCTTCCTATAAAGCTGCAGATATTCAATGAAAAATGTTGGTTAAAGAAAAAGATGCATAAACTTCCAAGTGATGAAAACTAATCTAGGATTGCACCAATAACAAAAGGCAAGTCCTCAAACAAATCTACCTAGGACTGGAGATTTTTGCAGAAAGCCCTGCAGGAGCAAATCGTGTAATAGCACAGAGAGTTTCTGCTGCATTAGAATGTACTTCTGGAGAATCCTGTAAAAGCCAAACCAAAAGGATATATAATCAATAAGAACATGTTGGCCGGTCTTCGTAATAAAGAGAATTCGGTTTATAAACATTATCCGTATTCTATTTATTGTCCATGATTACTGTATTCGTCTTTATAGGTCATTAGGGGTTTAAGGATGTTTCGTCAGAGAAAGGTGTAGTATAAGCCATACATATCCTTATGTGCAGGAAAAACAAAACCGCCTAAGTGAAAAAGAAATTGCCATTGTATTATTTGTTCTAAAACTCAAACAGCAAACATTATGAAATAATCCAAGCAAAAAAAAACAACAATCTAAATGTATCACAAATATATTTTGAATTTAATCTACATGATTGCTTGCTCTTAACCTAAATACTTTGTGGGCTTTCATAGTTAAGTTGGGTGACTTTCTGATGTAATTATGTTCTATATATTTGTAATAGTAATGCAAGTAAATATGTCATTAGGCCTCGATTCAACATTTTTATAAAATTCCGTTATTCCTCAAGTAATAGTTATAAACAAAAGTTTAACATACCCAAATAATGGTTTGAGGTGGCCAACCCACTAAATGCCATTGGGGGCTAGAGGGGAGCAGGATGGCCGCTGTTGTAACTATTAGAATAAGAATGATTATTAAGGAGGGTACAAAAAAGAAAAACACTAGGCAGCAAAGGTCAATGTCAGCTAGAAACAGACAATTTTGCCAGAAAAATTGCCTAACAGATCTCAGGGACGTTAACAAACTACGGAGAGAAGAGGCTGCAGACGTTGGGGGCGAACAATTATCACAGCTAGGCAGAAAAAGCAGTGAAATGGCAGAACTGTTGCCCGAGCAGGGTGGATACTTAGGGTTGAGCATGGGTTGGGTTGGGGCGGGTTCACCCTTTTTCCAACCCAACCAAACCCAAAATTGTGACCAAACCATTTATTCAACCCAAACCCAACCTAATATATAGACCCTAAATAAGTGAGGTAATACTGGGTTAACCCGACTCTGTTATACAATATATAAATTTTAACATTACATATATTTAAACAATCGAACAAAATAATTATAAAACTTACATTAAGCTACATTTTAAAATAATAAATCGATAATAAATATAGGGCTAGGATCTATTTACATTAATTATAAGGGTTAGTAAAACACACTTTCAATAATTTTTATAGAATGCAGTTTTAATCTATCCAACTATTGAATTTCACATTCTTTTTAATTAGATCATGTATCCAAACCTTCACACAATTTTAAAGATATTTGGAAGTTTATTACATCACTTCATTTTAATGTATAATCATATTCAACAGTTGGATTGATTAAATTTGTGATCCATAAAATGTTATGGAAGGTGTAATTTAAATAACTTTTTCATCTGGTGTAAAGAATCCTAACCTATAAATATAATATCATGTTATACAAAATATTCAATATTAAATAAAAAGGTTATTACTAATATACAATTATTCAAAAAAACTTGGAACTTCAAGAGAATCTTCCGACTAAACCATGTGGAAATGGCTAGAAACACAATCTAACCTCATCTTTAAAAAATACATCGGGTCTAGCAGGTTGAATTGGGTCATGCTCACCACATAACAAAGAGCGTACAAGTGACTGCAAGAGTAAGTTTCAATTCTGATTCAAAGGAGAGGAAAAAAAATCCTTAACTAACCCCCCGCTATGAGGTTCTTTCATCATTAAAGTACACTTTTCCAACACACTTCAACACCACTGACTCAATCCAGCTGCAATTTTCCAGGATTTTGTCTGGCTAGTGGCGGATCTTTTAAGGGGCCAAAAGAGACCATGGCTCCCCCCCATACTTTTCTCTCTAAATTTTTATATTTTGGCTCCCCAAAATTCTATTTCAAGCTTTTGACTCTCCCAAAATTTTTCAATCAAGCTCCGCCACTGTGCCTGGCTATTGTACAACCATTAAAGCATGTTCCAACCACTTAACAACATAATTCAGCAACAGCACCATTATATGTGCTATTGCCAACTATGGAAGAAAATAATACCACACGGAAAAGAACATGATACAGGTAGAACTCCATCACTCCGAAATTAAAATGGTTAATACAAGTCAAATGAGGCACCATGTTTTATTATTAAAGTAATAAGAAAAGACAGTGACAAATAAAACTTAAAGATCATGTGTTCCATATGATCATAGAAAATTGTATAGCATCAATGTGCACATATTTAATTCACTTATTGACCTCAAATATCAACTTAAAAAAAAAAATTACCTAGTAATTTAATTCATCCAAACCCCGTAACACATTTAGATTTAGAAATAATAACATGTCCAAATCCTCCACTGTAGACTTCAGAAAACTGATGATACTTACTGAAGAACTGAATTTATCCACAATCATCTCAAGCACATTAGTATCTTCAATCCACTGCATTGCATTCACATTGCTTACATACATATGTTCATCAGCACCAATCAAGCGTATCAAAACCTGTTATTAGAAGAAAAATTACCAATAAAACTACGAATATACAAAAAGACATGCACACAGAGGAATAGAAATTCGAACCAATGAAAGTAACTTATTTCTAAAATCTAAAAACACTAATTCCCATGCACAAGTCTGGGCAATAAATACGAGTAAAACAAAAGATTTGAACTTACAGCACCAAAGACAATGTTAATGGGTTAGTATAACAATTAAAAAAAATGTCAAAAACCCAACCTCCATGATAGATGTGATTCCAATCAAGTCAACTAGTTTCTTCACAATTTCCTGGTGAGCCTGGTTAGAAACAAGGACAACATATCAGCAAACTGATGAGTGCAACCCAATGAATGCTAACACATCAATAAAAATAGAGTAAATTACACAACCACCCCCAAGGTTTATGGAATTATACTAACACCTCAGTTTTTTTTTTAATTCTACACAAACGTCCCATTTGTTTTAGAAACATTACATTTTCTCCTTATGATAGTCAAATGCCAATGCTGCTAGGAAATAGAGGGAAAATCAACAAGGAATTTGTGGAGGATATTGAGAATTTAGGTGAAAGATGAGGGAGGAGGAAAACAGGATTTAAAGATATATGAGAAGTGACTAAGAAGGATGGTAAGGAGACTTCAGAAGAGAGTCTGTACTATATGTTTTCCCTTTTCTTCATAATATTCTCTAAGCTTGTGTTTGGTTGTGGGGAAGATTGTGTGATGAATCAAGAAAGGGAAAGAATACTATGGAGAGGTGGTGATTTGGATGAGGTGAAAAGGAGTGCACTGTGAAAAAAGGGACGTGAGTCCCAGCTTCTTGCATTTTTTTCGTGTAGCATATGGGAAGAGGAGGCAAAGATGAGCTGCCAGTGATTTTCTACCAAACTGCACTAGTATTTCAAGTAGACCCATGGTAATGAAGTTTGAAAAATGAGAAGAGAAAGGCATAGAGGGAATTGTGGAAGGAGGAGTGTTCAGAAGAGCTTGCAAGGAAGACAAAAAGGAAAGAATAAGAAAAAAAAAAAAAAGTAATAAAAAGTGATGATTTTTGGAGATGGATGATTTCGTGTACAGTGATGCAAATGATCACAAAATCAATTGTGCATGGAGAAAACAGGAGTACGAATAGTTGTTGTTGTGTAGGTTCGTGGTTGAGTAGGGAGCATGGAGTTCGACAGAACGCCTACTCCATTGTGCTTACCAAATTGGTTGATTGTGGAAACTTGGTTGAGTATGGTAAAAAATATATTATGACATATGACCTCACTTTCCACCCATTTCTAACCTATTTCTATTCTTTTCTTTTCTCTTCCACTCCCCCAATTTCTTTCCTTCAACCAAACAAAGGCTAATTGTGGGTGCTGGCTACTGAATCAGAGAGGAGTGTGAGAGGACAATTTCTTACATATACAAATCTGTATTTGTTATCGATGGCTTATTAAATCAAAATAACTAACAGACTTGAGGAATATGAATTAATAAAGCAATAGCACACCTCTATTTTTTTCAGATTCATGACATAATCATAATATAATGTTATCAAAAGAAGATGACAAAAAAAAAACTTTTCGTTCCTCAGACCAACCAACTTGTGTTTTACAGAAATGCATTATTATCTGCAATAATCATTTTTACACAACAGTTCAATGTGTAACTATACAGCATGGTAAGAAGGATATGTCTAAATAAAATAATAAAGAAGTTGTGGACTTACTTGAACATATTGCATGAACGGAACTGTCTTACGTAACAACAGGCATACAACTACCTAGCAGCATAAGAACTTAATAAATACAATGGTCAAGATTATTTGCAAAACGAACTTTGAAATTGAAAACAAATACTTAAATTAAAAATAGAAGGAAGGAAAATTAAACTGAATGCTAAGTCCTGATATCAATGGGAAAGGAAATGACTGGTCAAGTCGACCGGGATTAATTTTTAGGTCAATAATTTTGGAGTCAGAGGGCAAAAGTTAACTCTCTAGTCAGCAGACTTATTTTTGGGACAGTGTCCACCCGAAAGAAATTCTGTTGCCTAACTAAACATGCAGTAAGCTTCAAAATTCAATAAATGAGTACCTTGCTAAAATATCCTGCTAGTAGGTTACTATGGGAGTGATTTTGATCCAAAAAGGAGAACAGCAAATTCATCAACTGCCAAAAAAGGAATGAGGTAAGCACAACTTAAAAATATTAACCAAAAAGGATTTAAAAGATGTGATGACTTACTTCCTCATCCTCTATAAGAGTTTTGAGTATGATATCAACTTCACAAGTAAAAATCTCACAAGCAATAAAGGGAAACCTGTTAAAAAATTATAGCAATAAGGTTTCACAGCAAACATCCAGTAAAAAAGGAACTTAGTCAATTTTCATTTTGGTCATCGTACTTAAAAGATTGCTTCTTTTCAGCTTCCTCTGGAGCTTCTTCGATGATGTATCGTATCAGTTGCTCAACCTGTGCTCTTGCAGACAAACTGCAACAAACAACATTGAACATTGTTCAGTCAAAATTAATTAAAAGGGTAGTGTGGTCAGACAATCACACAATAAGAGATCACATTGAAAAGAAGGAGGGGAATAATTGATCCCAAACGCAACTATGCTATCAGTATCCAAGACAAGGGAACGTATAATTTAAAACCTAGCACACAAAAAGATACTCCAGACAACCATCAACTAAACTGAAGTGGGAAAATTAGGTGTGCAACCAATTATCTTAATCTTTTAAATACTTCAGAAATCAGAGATGAATCAATTTTATTTTTTAGAAGAGAAAGATACTGAGAGCTGCACCAAAGAGGCAACCCTTGCCCTATAACAATTAACAAAGAATGATGTGCAATCGCTAAAAGTCTAAACTTTAACACAGTGGGAAAAGGAATGTCTATTAAAAACTAAGGTCAATTAAAATTTCTTTCATGCTTGTATTACTCCTCTGTATTAATTTTAGTCCTTACTTTTTCCATTCATTGATTTTAGCCCCTCAATTTGCCAATAACATATGATGTCACTATAGCAGCTTTTCATCAAAACTATTTGTGAAAATGAATATTGCCTGGAAAATTCGTTAAAGAGTATAATCAGTGATCAATGGAAAAATTCAATGTCACTCACAGTTTAATGGGAGCGTGTAACTGTGACACAATGTTAGTGTAAAAAATTGTGCACAGTTAGCGAATCAAAGTCCCTTCGATGACTTTTAAAATAACAACTGTAAAAGTTAACGAAGTTACAAATATGATGACTTGTGATTGAACAATAGTATAAAAACATATTTCATTTATATTCTTAATAAAGTAATTTAGGTGAAAAATCATATGTCATCCAGGTGGTAAATTGGGGGGGACTAAAAAGAACAAATTGACAACACAAGGACTAAAACTAACATAACAAAATTATAAGTATCAAAAAACTCAATTAAATCTAGAAAGACATTGTTTTGAATCAATTTGAAGAAATTTAGTGTCAAGCTATGCATCAATTTGCATAAAGGAATTTAATTTCTCAAATAAAATATGCCTTAGATATCTTAAAAGAAATAGGTATGATTGATTGTATATGGATCCAAATCAGAAATTAATTCCAATGCAGAGCGAGCCCTTCTCAAACCTAAAACGATATAGAAAAATCGTTGAAAAACTTATTTATCTCACTCGTACTAGACCTGCCTTATCTTTTGTAGTTGGAGTGGTTAACCAGTTAATGCAGGCTGCTCATCATAATCATTCAAATGTTGTTTTTCGCAGGCTGCTCATCTTAATCATTCAAATGTCGTTTTTCGCATTGTCAGATAACTAAAAAAGGCTCCAACACAAGAACTACTATTTGAAAATAAAGCAAATACTCATATGATCGGGTATTGTGATGTTGATTGGGCAAGATCTCCTAAAAACATTTGTTCCACTAATGGGTATAGTGCTTTCACTTAAGGCAAAATTGTTTCCCATAAAAGCAAGAAACAAAATGTGATTATTCAATCTAGTGTCAAAGTTGAGTATAGGACGATAGCATCCTTCACTTGTGAACTTGTGTGGATAAAACAATTCTTTCAAGAGCTGAAGTTTAGTGAAATTTATCAAATGAATGTGTATTGTGATAACTAGACAGTTATTTTCATTGCTTTCAGTCCTGTATTTCATGTGAGAATTATACACATAGAATATAATTGTCATTTTGTTCGAGAGAATTTGTTGTCCAAGGAAATTTGCACGAAATTTGTCAGCTTCAATAATCAACTTGCAACTATTTTGACAAGTCTTCGGAAGAGTATCAGAATTTGTATACTCCTGCTTGGTACATACCATTTGTATACTCCTGCTTGGTAGGTACATACAATTTGTATGCTCCAATTTGAGGAGGAGTGTCAGAATTGTTTAACTTGTTTGAATAGGTTAACTTGTTAGAATAGGTTAACTTATCTTTTCTATTACCTATTGGTAGCAATTGTAGGTTGTTCATATCTTTTTTGTAAATCTCTGATATAAGAACCCATATAAACATATATAATCAGCTAAGAGATGAAACAATAAGCATTATTTCCATATTTTCTCTCTCAAGTATTACTTAGGACTAGTTTTCCTATTTCCTCATTTTCCATGTTTCCTAATATTTCATTTTCTACTTCCTTGTTTAGCCAGGATTATGATTTAGTACTAAAAAAATTATCTCTTCATGTTTAAGTATTAGTGATACAACATAACCATATCAACATTAACTTCAGAGTATTTGGCCTCTATTCTCCTTAAACATAAAGCCCTATAATTTCACGCTATACATTTCACATTATTATTATGATGATGATTAAATGCAGGTAACAAAAAGACATTTATTTATAAAATTGTACTTCCAAACATTTCTACTAATGAAATTATTTTGCTTACAAAAATAACAGATAGTGATTCTCATACGTTTACTATGATGAAAAACTCATGCACAGGGCTACACTTTTAACATTAGTATGAGTTATACTATAAGAAGAATTTCTCCATCCTTTCTTCACTCTCCTGATTCCTGAACAAGACTTACTTTAAGACAAAGGCAACTAAATGAGTATTATTTCCATGGTTAGCTATTTCACACTAATAACTATTAAGACATGCAAAACGAGTATATCCCTTAATCCTTATTTGTTATCACCACCAAGCTGATAATTTTTTAAGTTCTGAATCAGATTATCAAAGTAAAATTAGGATAAAATGGAAAATCAAAGTCATATTTTGTTTCCTAATCTAATTAATTAAACGTAGAGGCACAAGTCCAGATTGTTAAAAAACAGAGTAGAGCTCGCTTTAGTGAATTCAAGCACATTACTTGATCTCATCTTCACCCTTAAACAATAATATTAAGCCAAAAAGTACTCGTTCATAAATCAGTTTTTATGATTCTGATAAATAAATTATAATTCACTTCTTAATGATAGTTTCTGAAAAACAAAAGCAGAAAACGGAAAGCAACCGGGTGCATGTTTGGATACTGTTCTGAACATACTTTTGGATGCTGAATGTACTTATAGAGTGAAATATTTTTCGTATCTTTTATGCCAAACATAATATTAGAATGGGTGCAACAGTTATCAAAGCGTGCACTAAAAAATACACTACAATAATTTCAAATATGAAATCCGTTGGTAATAGAAGAAAAGAAGAGCATTACAATTTTATAAGGCGACTATTGAGTGCTTTGCATTCCTGAATAATTTCGTCCTCATCAAGTAGTTCATCCAAAGTAAAATTATCCCTATCCAAAATGGTCTCCACCTGCAATATAATACACCAAATAAATAGTAAAAACACCATACCAATAGGCACCTATATTACTAAAATTAAATCAAATAAATCTATTCTAGCCCCCAAGAAGCAAGCAAAAAATATTGGTTTCAAGCCTTTCAAAACCATCACAACGGACACACTCACATGTAAGCATAAGAATTGGGCATATTCATTTTCTTTCTTGCTTCTTTTTGTTCTCTAATATGCTTCTCTTTTCCATTTTGGATGATATAGTGTTTACAGATGTTACTACTCAGGCTCTTTTTCTACTAAACTTAATTTTACAAAAAATAAATAAAAATCCTCACATTGATAATTTACTGATAGGAGGGAAGGAAGAGAAAGAAGGCATAACTTAGTCAACACTAATATCAAAGAAGATGTTACAATGTTCAAGTTACTTGTGAGCAGTGGTACAATGCCTTCTAACAAATTCCAGCAGACAATAAGAAATCCTCCTAACAACAAATAATACAAATAAAAGCAACGACAACAAGCCCTCCAAAATATTCACATATCCATTATGAGAAAAAAACAAAAATAACTGTCCAGAAACAATGCATATAACACCAAACCAAGGTCAAGAACACAAAACTATTTCACAAAAGGAGAAATAAACAGCATAAAAATGTGGGCATTTCTGTACAACTAAAAAGATATACACATCATTGCTAAAATCAAATACTTCGACAATAAATGGCAGTTCCTCATCTTTATCCTATTTTAAGATAACTGATATTTGTGACCACCACAGGCCACGTAAAAACAGGAAACATTAGTTTCATTCAATATATACACAGACAACAAAATTCCTAATTCCTCCTCATTACTACATTAATCAGTCACGCACACTCCTGTTATCGATCTTCATATATCACTTTCAAATTTCTTAAATACAGACACTACCCCAGTGTCCTCGACCTGATGTGGCACTAACTACAAACTGGCCAGACATCGCAAGCCATCGCTTCACAATCAGGTACACAGTTACATGAACCAATTCAATTATTCAAAACATCCGATTGATTAAACAAATTAGAGAAAAAAGACACTGGCATCACCGAAGAGTAAATTAAAGACAATAACGCTCCACATAGTCACACTTCCCGAGAAACGGACCGAAAATCAAATCCAAGCAAACACCGCATCAAGGAAAGAACCGAAACCACCACAAACACACATGAATCAGTGTCGGCACAGCTTGCGCCAAGAATCGAAAAATGACAGTGCGGGGAACTCACCGGCGACGCCGTGGACAGACCAGCCATCCGCCAAAACATGTTGAATTTCTGAATAAATGACTGGGAATCGATAAAGCGGAAATCCGAAAACGGATCTGGCAGCGCAGAAACCCTAGTGATGTGCCCCAAATCGAATTGGAGAAATCGTTATCAGAACGGAAACCCTAGAATCGGGAACGACGAGACAGAGGAAGATCGAATAGAGAGAGACCAAAAACAACCTTCAATCGCGGGAGAAAGATTGTTTACAAGTGATGAATGAATAATAGCATCACAACCATCTTCGTGTACCATCATATATATATTTTTCTGAATTTTAATTAAATTCAAATTTAAATAGCTGGTGCCAGGATTTATTTTTCCTTATGCACTTTATTAATATATTTTTTATAAAATATGAAAATTTGATGAACAATAATGGATTGTGATAGATGAGAGAATGTAGCTTTTGTTTGAATTTTTGAGAAATAATAATTTAAAAATATGTAAAAAAAAATATTGTTAGTAATAAAATACACTATTTATGATTGCTCCTCTAAAGTTGGAGGATTATTGTTGTTGTCCACTTGCCAACATGAAGCCATCAAAAAGTGCCTTCAATTGTCGATATGATCCTTTGTGATTTTTTTAAGGTTGTTTATTATGTAATTTTGTAGTCATGTGTTAATCATCCATGTTGCTTCATCACTTGACTGACTGTTTATTGTCCTCCTATTTTTTTTTTAGCAATTATATATATATATATATATATATAT